>WBZY01000064.1_pt1 | contig 118236 bp, 106 predicted proteins | sample 5204191 | NCBI WGS metagenome assembly WBZY01 (sample SAMN12344363, study PRJNA552823) | activated sludge metagenome | biome: Activated sludge suspended growth; feature: Anammox Sidestream; material: Wastewater; isolation source: activated sludge from anammox sidestream of wastewater treatment... | reverse complement strand
AGATCTTGGGAGTCCTCTTTGAGCAGCGCGCAGTGCAAGGGGGTGTATCCATCGTCCAAGGTCTGCTCGTTGAGGTCCGCCCCGGCGTCGAGCAGGATGTTCACGCACTGAGGAAAGGCGTAGTACGCCGCGATATGAAGAGCCTTGCTGCCGTTTCCCTTGACGGGGAGATGCACGTCCGCCCCGGCCTCGATCAGTTCCTTGATCATGAGGGGGCGTACGGGCGCTTCTTTTTTCCGGTATTCACCTTGCAATACGAGATTCGGTCCTAGGGCTTCGCATAGGGGGCGCCGCTCATGAAACAGTTCATTCGGGTCGCAACCTGCCTTCAAGCAAGCGCGAAGTACTCCGAGAGCTCCCAAGTTGCCTGCTCGATGAAGAATGCTGGAGTTTCCAGGATAAAGCGATGCGCCGTGGGCGATGAGGAGGCTGGCGAGTTCTTCGTCCTTGCTGGGGTCGGAGGCCAGCTCATTGGGGCTTGAAGCCCAAAAGCAAAGTCTAAAGAGGACAGTACTCTGGCTCCCCCCTATACCCCTTTCCGTCATATCAGGATGGACTCCTGACTTCAAAATGCGCTCAACTTCCTGTATACTCCTGGCTTCAACGGCGGAATAGAGTTCTTCAGAGCCTTGGGCGACCTGCTGCCCCCTAGCGGTAAGGGCCAAGAATGAAATCGTAGTAAGAAACATGTCTACCCTCCCAGGTTTAGATGGATGGAAACGGGAAGCATGGCTGCTCCCCCATTGGCGATGCGGATGAGCATGATCTTCTGCTCTCCAGGGTTCAAGGTCGTACCGACCCCGTTCGACGGGCTGATCGCGTTGTTGTGGTCGAGGTCTTGGCCATTCAGCGGAAGCCGGACAATCCCCTTGCCCGCGGAAAGGCCAGAAGACCCAAACTGCGCGCTCATTGGACAAGTGATACCCGGTCTGGCCGATGAATCAGGCGCGGGGTGGCCGGCGAGGATACCTGGGCTCGCGATTCGGCCCGTCTCACGCCCATTCAGGGCTTGAGAGGTTGGGGCACGCGCGATCCCAGGTCTTCGGCCTTCGCTCTAACCTTGCGGCCCTTCAGGCCTCGGGAACCGAACCCACCCCTCTCTCAAGGTGGACGTCGGCGATCCGGCAGGCCCAACGGGCCGACATACTAAAGCGAAGGGCAACGCCCTGGTGGAGTCCGGCCCCCAAAGGGAAGGCGGCCTGTAAGGTCGCGACTCTCGACTTCGCGACCCTGTGGCCGGGGCCGACCCCTATAGCAGCCACGAAACCGACACCGTTCCCTATGGGCAGCCACGTATCAAACCACGTTCCCTCTGGACAGCCACACCCCAAAGCAAGTTTGGGGTGGCACCCGGATTAGGTTGCGCGAAGCCCCGCTTCACCCGGCCGAGGACTTCCCGGTCTGCTCTGCGAGTCAGACCGGGGCACCCGGACCCGGACCTTGTCGTCCCAGGACGTTTTTCATTCCGCACCGATGAGCGCGGTCCCTGCCCCTCCCGGACCAACGGCACCGACCCTCCATCGATCCGAGCCAATCGGTCCGCGGGCGCTCGCAGGACTTTGCCCGCGAGACGCGGGCGCTCGTGGGACTCTGCCCGCGAGACGCGGGCGCTCCCTTTGTTGACCCCCGGATAGCGATCAGCGTCCCCTGGGCAGACATTCTTGCAGGAACGTGTCGTCCGGGATCGGTAGAATCTATGCATGATTGTGTTGGTTGCGGATAAGTTCGAGCAGTCGGGACTCGACGGGATTGCCGAGTTGGGCCACGAGGTCCGGTATGAGCCCGCACTGAAGGACGACGCTTTGAGGGCCGGGGTTATAGAGTCCAGTGCCGAAGTCCTCATCGTTCGCTCGACCAAGGTTCCCGCCGAAGTCATGGAGGGCTCGAAGCTGAGGTTGGTCATTCGGGCAGGCGCAGGCTACAACACCATCGACGTCGCGGCCGCCACCCGTCTGGGAATCTACGTCGCGAACTGTCCCGGAAAGAACAGCCAAGCGGTGGCGGAATTGGCGTTTGGGTTGTTGCTTTCTGCCGACCGCCACATTCCCGACAACGTAGCCGATTTGAGGGCCGGGAAATGGAACAAGAAGGCGTTCTCGCAAGCTCGCGGACTTTGCGGGCGCACGCTAGGACTCGTCGGGCTGGGCATGATCGGGAAGGAGATGATCCCCAGAGCCAAGGCGTTTGGGATGCGCGTGGTCGCTCACAGCCGTTGGCTCGACGACGCTGCCGCGCAGGCATTGGGCGTTGAGAAGGCGTCCCTCGACGCGCTGGCCGAGCAGAGCGACTACGTGAGCGTGCATTGTAGTTTGCGTCCTGAAACCAGGGGGCTTCTGGGCCCTGAGTTCTTTTCGAAGATCAAGAAGGGTGCGGTCTTCGTCAACACGAGCCGCGCCGAGGTCGTGGACCAAGCTGCCCTTTTGGAAGCCGTTCACACGCGAGACGTCGTCGCCGGGCTGGATGTGTTCGAAGGCGAACCGGACGTGCCCGAAGGCGACTACTCCGGCACTCTCCGATACGAGCCGCAGGTCTATTGCACCCATCATATCGGCGCGAGCACGGTTCAGGCGCAACAAGCGGTCGCCGACGAGGTCGTCCGCATCGTCCGGTTCTTTGAGGCATCGGGAACCCCACCGAACGCTGTGAACGAGCCTGTGAGCGCGGGCGTTCGGTAGGGAGCCGGCGGCTTAAATCTTGCCTTCTTGCCTGAGCAGTGGATAGTGGCAGGCTTTGAACTTCTTGCCGCTTCCGCAGGGGCAGGGGTCGTTTCGACCCACCTTTCTCCAGTCTAAGTTCGCGGGCGCTCCGTTGGGCTGCGCTGCGGTCGGCTGCGGGGCCCCGGGGCCTTGCTCGGCATCGTCGACTCGCATCATCTGGGGCTGCTCGACGCGGGGCTGTCGCACCTGAACGTCGGCTTGGTAGATCGTCCGGACCGCCTGATCGCGAATCTGACGCAGCGTGTGCTGGAATAGGTCGTACGTTTCCCGTTTATAGGCAATGAGCGGGTCGGTTTGACCGTATCCCCGCAGGCCGATGCCCTCGCGGATGTAATCGACCATCTGCAGGTGTTCCATCCACCGGTCGTTGACGGCCTGGAGCATGACGTGCTGCTCGAACTGTTGCATGAGGTCGGAACCCAGCTTTTCGGCCTTACCGTCGTAGGCTTTGCGCGCGAGTTCGATGCAGTAGACCGCGATCTCTTCGCCAGGTTTGTATTGCCTCAACTCCTCGGCCGTGATGTAGTCCATCGCGGGGAAGACCTCGTTCAGCTCGCTGAAGAGCTTGTCGTAGTCATAGACCTGCGCCCCCTTCGTCTCATCGAACGCCCAACAGTTCTCCACGACTTCGTTAATCATCGAATCGACGTACTTGATGAGGTCCTCGCGAACGTGCTTCCCGAAGAGAATGTCGCGCCTCATCCCGTAGATGTGTTCGCGCTGTTGGTTGAGGACATCGTCGTATTCGAGAACGTGCTTTCGGGCCTCGAAGAAGTGGTTTTCGATTCGCTCTTGGGTCTTGCGGATCATTCCGGAGAGGAACTTGGCGTCCACTTGCTCCATCGGCGGCCAAGCCTTGAGCAGCGGGTTCTGGAGCATGTTCGCGTTGAAGATCTTCCAGAGTTGGTCTTCGAGCGAGACGAAGAATCGGCTTTCGCCGGGGTCACCTTGCCGTCCCGAACGTCCGCGCAACTGGTTGTCGATGCGCCGGCTTTCGTGTCGCTCCGTTCCGAGGATGTAAACCCCGCCTAGCTTTCGGACGTCCTCCGCCAGGGAGCTTCTCTCCTGATCGTTCAGGGGCAGCGGGGGGGCGGCCCGCTCCTTCCCGCCTCGGCGATAGCTGGCGTACGTCGAAGCGTAATCGCTTTCAAACGCCTCGTCGCCCTTGGACGAGCGGGAGAGGGCGGTCTGCTCGTCCTCGATCCGTCCGCCGAGCAAGATGTCGACGCCGCGCCCGGCCATGTTGGTGGCGATGGTCACGCCGCCCTTCCTTCCGGCCTCAGCGATAATCAGAGCTTCTCGTTCGTGGAACTTCGCGTTGAGAACGTTGTGAGGGATGCCGTGTTCGAGGGCCTCCTTGAGGTTCTCCTTGTCCGAATCAGGCAGCTCGTATTCCTTCAGGAACCAGTCCATCACTTCGTCCGAGGTGGGATCGCCGGATTCAGCTACCTTCGAAAGAATCCCCGACAGCTCTTTGCGCTCCACCTCGTCGAGCGGGCGGTTGACGGCGTTCGTGACGTCGTCTCGCAGGCTCTTGGCGGTGTCCTTCTTGACCTCGTTGTGCCAGCGTAGCTTCTGAACCAAGATCAACTTCTGAAGCATGTCGGGCGTCAACCGCGCCGAGACTTTTTCGGACATTTCGATCGATCGCGTGCCGACGAGTACGGGCTGTTGTTTGGTGTAAAGCCGCAAGATCTCGAACGCGATGCCCCTGAACTTGGCCTCAAGGGTCTTGTAAATGATGTCCGCATGGTCGGTCCGGATCATCGGGCGATGGGTGGGGATCGTGACGACGTCGAGTCCGTAAATCTTACGGAACTCGTCCTCTTCGGTCTTGGCCGTTCCCGTCATACCCGCGAGCTTGTTGTAGAGCCGGAAGAGGTTCTGGAACGTGATGACGGCGACGGTTTGGCTTTCGCGCTGAACAGGGACGCCCTCTTTGGCTTCGAGCGCCTGGTGCAGCCCATCGGAATAGCGTCTGCCGAACATTAGCCGTCCCGTGTTCTCATCGACGATGACGACCTCGTTGTTGCGGACCACGTAGTCCACGTCGCGGTCGAACAGCGCGTAGGCCTTGACGCTCGCCATGAGGTGGTGGAAGAGCTTGGGCTCGTTGGCGATGTTATCGATGTCGAGAAGCTCTTCGGCGTAATCGAGACCCTCTTCGGTCATGCTGACGCTGTGGTTCTTCTTATCTGCGGTGTAGTGATCTTCAACCTTGAAATTCCGCACCACCTGGTCGATCTGCTTGTAGAGCGAAACGTCCTCCATCGAAGGGCCGCTGATGATGTGCGGCGTGCGGGCCTCGTCGATCAGGATGGAGTCCACTTCGTCGATGATCGCATAGTTGAGTTCCCGCATCGATAGCTGTTCGACCTGAAACGCCATATTATCGCGGAGGTAGTCGAACCCGAACTCGTGGTTCGTTCCGTAAACGATGTCGCAAAGGTAGGCCTCGCGCCGGGAGCAGGGGACGAGGTTGACGTACCTTGGGTCGCCTGCGACGTCGGCCCCCGGCACATACTTGAAGCTGCCGCCCAACTCGTCCGAGTCCTCGCTCTGCCCCTGAATGATGCCGACGGTGAGCCCGAGGAAGTGATAGATCGGACCCATCCATGCGGCGTCGCGCCGGGCCAGGTAGTCGTTGACGGTAACGAGGTGGACGCCCTTTCCGGTGAGGGCGTTCAGGTACATCGGCAGGGTGGCAACGAGGGTCTTTCCTTCGCCCGTCTTCATCTCCGCGATCCGGCCCTGATGAAGCACGAGACCTCCCAGAAGCTGCACGTCGAAGTGCCGCATCTTGAGCGTTCGCTTGCTGGCCTCGCGTACTGCGGCGAACGCCTCGGGCAATACGTCTTCGAGCGTTTCGCCCGCGTTGAGGCGCTCCTTGAACTTCAACGTAAGCTCCTGAAGCTCTTCGTCGGACTTGGCGGCGAAGTCTTCCTCGTAGGAATTGATGCGATCGACGATGGGCGCGAGGGATTCCACGTCGCGCTTGCTCGTGTCGAAGAGTTTTCTCAGATAGTCAACCATAGGGGGTTCTTGTCGGTGTTTCGGACGAATCCGGAGGTTGGGGCGGCCCCGTCGGGGGGACGCAGACGACGACGCTGAGGGCGCTTGAGGCGCCTAGGCGAGCGGTCCGTCGCGTATGAGGTCCGAGCGGCAACTTGGAGGGCCAGGCGGCTGGCGCAGGAGCTCGGAGCGTGTGCCCTCGGTCCCTTGAGTTCTCGTGAGAAACACGGTTGCCGGAGGGTTGTCGGCGGCCTGGACGTCGAGCAGGCTCAGCAACTGGCTGAAAATGGCAAGGACGTTCCCTTCGTTCCAAGAAAACCGATCCGTAGTTCGCTGCCCTTCCGCGAGGGCCGGTGCGCCGCCTTGGGAAGTTCCTTCGTCGAAGTGGGCCGTTGTCGCGCCCTCTTCGGCCTGAAACCCCGTGGCATTCCATCCGAATTTAGCATCCGAGTGGAACGCTGCCGGCCCATGAAGGACGGCGAGGATCAGCGCAGGAATCAACGATAACATGAGTACAGGATCTTCGCTATTATAGAACGCATCGGGGCCTTGAATCGTCCCCGTTAGGTCCCTTCGGGGTCAAGCGGGCTTTCCGCAGCGGGTTCTTTGTGCGGCTTCTCGGTGTGGCTCGCCCCCAGGGAGCGGCAAGAGACGTACAGGCGGATTCCTCGGTTCGCGATGACGGAGCCGACCACGGACATCACGAGGAGCAGGATCACGCGGACGACGATGACCGCCAGCGATTGCCCGGCGACCGTCGGATCGATCGTTTCTTTCGTCCGGCCCGCGATGGCCACTTCGGGTGGAACGCTGAACATCGCGTAGGCGAGTTGAAACGTGACCACGAGCAACGCGATGCCGCCGACGAAGGTGGCCAAGCCGATGAGCGATCCCATCAGGTCAGAAGTTGGCTTGGAAGTTTGCGTTTTCATTCTGGCTGCGTGCCTTTCGCGGGGCTTCCCTCCTGAGGATACCGCTCCTCAGCCACTGGGTGATCCGGCGCATCGCCGGGCATCTTCACCCACCAAGCCCCCAGCGCAGGGATCGCCATGATGGCCCCAGCCAGCAGATAAGGGGCGTAGGGCTGAAGTTCATAGAGTTTGTTTCCCGCGACCGGGCCCAGAATCCGAGCCAAAGCGCCGAGGGCTTGCGTCGCGCCAAAAACGCTGCCTTGGAGCGCGGCGGGGCTCGATTTCGAAATCAACGACCCTAGCGCAGGTTGAGCCAGGCCGGTGGCGATCCCGGTAACGATGATCACGGCGATTTGCGGCGCCCAAGGCTTCAGAAAGGGGATCAAAGCGAGGCAAGGACCCAAGGCAAGGTACGACCAGCGTACCAAGGCCGGTTCGCCAAAGCGAGGGGCCGCCCACCTGACGACCCCTCCCTGCATCACGGCGCTTACGACCCCGACCACGACAAGAATCAGCGCCCCTTCGTATTGCTCGAGGCCGAACCAGTTCACCGACAGGCGAAAGTAGGTGCTCTCGAGGTTGGAGAACGCGAAGCTAAAGGCGAAAAACAGGGCGAGCAACAGCGCCAGGCCCTTCGTGCTGAAACCCATCCGGAGAGTCGCGAGCGTCGAGAGCTTTCGTTCGGGCTCGCGCCCTTTGCGGCTTTCGGGGAGAATCCAGTACACGAAGGCCCAGTTCACGGCTGAGAGCAGCACCGCCGACAGGCCCAACACGAGAGGCTGGGCAGCGTATTGGGCGGAAAGAGGAAGATCAGGGTGGGCGGCGATATGCCGGGCGTGGTCGAGGCTCACAAGGGACGACCCAAGCGGCGGGCCCAGGATGAACCCGAGCCCGAACGCCGCCCCGACGACGCCCATGCCCTTGGCGCGGTTTGCTGCGGCCGTGACATCGGCCACATACGCGTACGCTACTCCAATGTTGGCGCTGGCGATTCCCGAAAGAACCCTCGCCAAGAACATCAGGGGCAGGTTGTCGGCAAACGCATAGGCAAGGAAGGCGAGCGCCGAAAGGCTCGTGGTCGCGAGAAGGATGGGCCTACGCCCGATGCGATCGCTCAGCCTTCCCATTCCAGGGGCGAACGCAAGCTGCGCGATGCTGAACGTCGCGATGAGCAGGCCCAGAATCGCCCCCCGCGCCCCGAGCGACTCGCCCCGAAGTTGGATGTCGGGAATCACGAGCCCGAACGCCAAGAGATCGAGGAATACGGTCAGGAACAGGGCCAGCAACGGCGAAATGCGGCGGGGCATCGAAGTGCATTATGAAGGAACTGAGTTGACGACGACGGATCGCTTCGGCGCTGCCACGATGGGCTCTGGAAGTGGGTGGATCGGACTACCAGAGCGGGGCCCTCGGCTATCCGAGTCAGCTTGCGAACACCTCAGTTATCGAGGGGAACCAGCCAGATATTCCGAAAGCGGATCGCTGAGCCGTGGTTTTGCAGCAGGATCGGCCCTTTCGTCGCCCAAGGACCCTCCAGGCCCGCGGTCGTCGCCGACTTGGGAATCTCAAAGTCGTTATGAATCCGAACCCCGTTGTGCCAAACGGAAATGCGCGGTTTAGCGATGAGGTTGCCCTTGGGATCCACCTTCGCGCCGCGCATTACGATGTCATACGAGTTCCAGGTCTCAGGGGGCTTGATCGCGTTCGAGTCGGGGTCCTTAAGGCCGTACAGCGCCCCGCAACCTCCCATCGCGTAGGTCGAGTTCTGCCAGTTGTCCAGAATCTGGATTTCATATCGGCCCTGGTTGTAGACGCCGCTGTTGGCTCGGCCCTGATCCTTCTTGTCGGCCTCCAAAGGAAGCCAAAACTCCAGATGCAGGCGGTAGTCGCCGAACTCCTGCTTGGTCATGATGTCCGGAGTTCCCGACTTGACGAGCATGGCCCCGTCGCGGACCTCCCATTGGCAGGGCTGCATCGACCCCCGGTGAACCCACGCGTCCGTGTTCGATCCGTCGAAGAGCACGATCGCTCCGGGCGGTGGCGACTGGGGGAACGAGCTAAGGCACAAAAGTGTGGCAAGGGCGAACATGGCGGTTTTCCAAGTATAGCCATGCCATGGCGCAGCGGTCTATTGCCAAACGGCTTCTTCTCCAAAAGCGGCCCTTTTCAAGTCAAGGGACGCACAAACTCCGGCCGGTGGGTTGGGCTCCCGGCGAAATGTGACTGGCAAAAGTACCAGATTCGACGTCGATTCGCGGGTACTTTCGTTCTCTTGGCATATAGTAGGAGGACCGTAATTGATCGTCGCCCTGACTGGGCTACGCAAAAATGGGAGGACACTTGAAATGAAACGACTCGCATTGTTGGGTCTCGCGAGCTTGGCGCTTTGCGTCGCCGGCCAGGCGCAGATCCCTTATTCCACGGGCTTTGAAGCCCCCACGTACACAGCCGGCTCCAGCATCGTCGGAGTCGACGGGTGGCTTGCCGGATCGGGCAGCGGCAACTCGCAGTCCGCGAGCACCGACGTCGCCGAAAGCGGAGACCAGAGCCTGAAGTTCGACAACTCCAGCTTGACGAGCTTCTACTCGGTTCGTCGGCCGCTGGGCACGCTGCCTTCTCTGCTTGAGGTCACGGTCAGCGTCTTGGTCACGGGGAACACCCAAGCGAACCGCCTTTACGGCCTGTACCTATCGAGCAGCGCCACGGGCACGCTCGGCAGCACGATTCTGGGAATGACGATTGCCGGTGACGGTAAAGTGCGCGCAGGGAAGACTTGGGGTGCCACGTACAGTGGGGTCACGGGTCTGATCGGCACGTTTGATCCCGGCACGTACACCGACCGCTGGCTGCACATGCGGCTAACGTTCGATAGCGGAACCGGCGACGGAATGGCTGAGATCACGAACCAGATCGGCACCACGTTCTCGCAGGGATACACCTCCGTGACGGCGCCGATGGGTCTGAACCTCGGGACGGACTATGTAACCAGCACGAATCGCCTAGGAGTCGGTTACTTTGACAACTTGGCCGTCGTGCCCGAGCCTGCTACGCTCGCAACGCTCGGCCTCGGAGTCGCCGCCCTCTTGCGCCGACGCCGAAAGTAAACGCTCGTTCGAGCAACTTGCGAAGGGGTTCCTGAGATTCTCAGGAACCCTCTCTCGTTTCTTTGCTCAAGTGGCTGTTATGATGCGTCCGTTCGCGAATCCCAGCAGCGTCGAAGGATACCGCCAGGCCCAGACATCCCAGAGGCTGACTCGTCAGGACGCTTTGCGAATGTACCTACGGCCTGGAGAGATTCGAATCTTCCTACCGGAGGGCTCGACGAAGTCGATGACGTACCTATCTTCCTCGTTGTCATTGTCGAAAACCTGCACCACGGTGGCGGGAAGCCACTGGCGTCGATAAAGGTACAGGACCTTATCTCCTGCTTTGAAGGGCGCCTTTTCGTTGAAGAAGCCCATCGGGGCCGTGTCGATGTACACCGAGTTCGTGCTGCCCACGTACTTCACTCCAGCGCCAAGCGCTTCGCCAAGGAACCTCAGCGGCACATAGGTCGATTTGTTCTCAATGATCGGGGGCTGGTCCATCCGTAGGCTCCGGCCGTCGATCATCGCCTCAGGGTTACCGATTTGAATTTGGATCGTTCGCTCGGCTCGCCAAGCAGTGATCTGTTTGGTGGCGCTGTCGTAGTACACCACTGCGCCCAAAAGGTCGAACGTCTTTCGGAGTCCAAGTAACGTGCGGCCTCCTCGAAGGATCGGAGGCTCCCGCAGCTCCTCTTCGATCCCATCGATGAACACTCGCACTTCTTGTGACTGAGCGAGCGCCGTTGCCAGTAGTCCGATCAAGAGGGGGACGATTTTGCTCATGCGAGCACAATACCCAAAGGGTTCGGGACTCGGGAAGCGCTGGGTTTGAGTCTGGGGCCCCCTAAGTCAATAAGCGCCACTATCAGGGGTACGGGGGCCAGTTCGAGGGAATCAAAGTCTACAGCGAAGGAAAGGTAAGGGGCGGATCGGGCCAAGCTGTAAGGGAGATTTCGAGGGTCACCGGGCACCCCCGATGGGAATCAGCGAGATCAACCATACTCACGCCATGCCGCCGCGCATTCCGATCCGCTACACCTTCGGCAACCACATGCACTGGGTCGATATGGAGTGGCTCTGGGGGTACTCCGTGTTGCCGGGTTCCGTGCGCGATATGCTGCGGTTCTGCGAAGAGACGGGAGCCAAGGGCTGCGTCAACTTCGACGGCGTGGGTTACGAGAAGATGGCCTCAGAAGCCCCCGAATCTCTTGCCGACTTGCGGGCGTCGGTGCAAGCGGGGATCGTCGAGCCCGTCGGATGCTCCTACGGACAGCCGTATGGGTTGTTTCAGGGCGGCGAATCCAATGTGCGACAGCGCGTTTATGGCGTGCGGGCGGTGTTGCGGTTGCTCGGGGCACGCCCCCGCGTGTTTTGGGAAGAGGAATTCGACTTTTTCCCTCAACTGCCTCAGATTCTCGCGTCGTGCGGGTTCGAATTCGGCTCGCTCTACTTTCAGTGGACCTGGCACACGCCCGAAGTCCCGCTGGAAGCCCCGCCTGCCGTTTGGTGGGAAGCGCCCGATGGCTCTCGGCTTCTGACGGCCACCCGAAACCGCTGGAACCTCCACCAGTGGCCTGAAGACTTCGCGCTGCTGCTCGATGACCTCGCCTCGGGTGATTCGGTCCCCGCCGATCCCCTCTTGATCCAGCAGTGGCTGGAACTCATGCCCTCGAGCGACTGGATGTGCCGTTCGGAATTGATGATTCCGATGTTGCGGCGGCTGCTTGCTGACGAACGGTTCTCGGTTCAAATGGGGACGCTTGGCGAGCACCTCGACGGAATCCGTAAGGACGTCGGCGACGAGCGTATTCCGGTCCGTCGTTACGGCATGGAGGACGTCTGGCATGGGATGAGCCTCGGGAAAAATGGCGACCGAATGAGGCAAGTCTCTGCTGCCGTCGAACAGTCGATCCTCGAAGCGGAGACCCTTGCCGCGCTCCTCTCTCTTTTCGGCCGACCTTACGCTCAGTGGGACGTGTATCCGGTTTGGGAGATCGAGGAGGCCTGGCGCGAGCTTCTTGCGGCCCAGCACCACGACAACGACGAGTGCGAGGGGCTTTGCGGCCATGTGGGGATGGCCTCGTACCGCCGTGCTTTGGAGTTGGCGGGGGCGGTTCGGGGGCATCAAGTGCGAGGGATGTCGCGGAGCGCGGGCAGATTCCCCAACGAGTCGCTTCTTGTCAATACGCTGGGTTGGGAGTGCGCGAGACAGCCCTTCGCGAGAATAGGAAGGCCACTCCTTAAGGGCTTCGAGGTACCTGCAATGGGGTGGGTCGCTGTTCGCATGGGCGTGGACGAACCGCCCAGGCTCAGGAGGCGAAAGACCCCCAACGGGTACCGGTTCTCTACAGACTCGTTCGCAGTCGATCTAATCACGTCCGAGGACGCGGGGTGCTCGCTCGATATCGGGGGAGCGCTGGAACTGGGTCTTGGCGATATTCAGTGCAAGGTCGGCGGTTCGATTTGCCGAACCTCGATCACCGAGGAGGCGAGTCCGGATCGCACTTCTTTGTTCGTTCGTTTGGGGTCGCCGGATTGGCCCAATGAGGATTGGGCGTCCGTGACCTCATACCTGACTTCGAGCAGCGATGGTTTGTGCCAGGTGTGGGTGAACTGTCACCCCCTTGAAGGCGAGCCAGACCCCGGAATGAACGCAGGCTGGCAGCTTCCCTTTCGCCCCAGGTTCCCCGTCGCGCACATCTACGCGGACTATCCCTACGGAACCTACGAGGTCATGCCCAGCGGGATTCGTCGCCGCAAGTACCCGACGGGCGATTGGATGACCAGCGAGCAATGGTTCGAGGAGATCGAAAACCCCTTCACTTCGCTCAGCTTCGTGGACTTTGTCGGGGAGGACGGTTCGGGCGTGCTGGTGATTCACGACGGGACGAAGCAGTGGTTCTTGGATGAGGGGGGCCGGGTTCGTGCCCTGCTGGGAATGGTCGACCCTTGGGACGAGGACCTTGCGACCGCTTCGTGTGAGGCGCTCTTCAGAATCATCCCCCACGGCCCGATCACGAACTCGGAGCGGCACCGCCAATCGATGCGCTTTCGAGCCGATCATTCTCGCTGGCTGTCCGCGGACTACGATCGCAAGTCGGCAGGTTTGCCCCCTTCGTTTTCGGCGCTGCAATGTTCGGCCGGAAACGTGGTGCCGACGGCCTTCTACCGAGAGGACGAGGGCTATTCGGGCCGCGACCTCGAGGAGTATGCGGGCCGGGGAATGGGGTATCCGTTCGTGTTGCGACTGGTGGAGTTCGACGGGATCGAATGCGAGGCCGAAATCACGCTTCCGGGCCCGATTGCGTCGGCCTTCAAGTCCAACCTTCTCGGCGAGCCGCTCATAGCGCTCGCCGCAGAGCCTGCCGATCCGCCGCCCGGCAATTCGCCTGAGGCTGCGGCGCTGTTCGAGTGGCAAAAGGTCCGGGTGCCTGTGCGGCCCTTCGAGATCGTGACGCTGTACTTGGACCTGGTTCCCGGCCGCAAACAGCCCCGCGACCTCGACGCCAAGCGTTCCGTATGGGCGACGGTGCACCGGGCGCAGCCCTAATGCATTCCCCCCCCATCACCTGCGACAAGCGTTCGACAAATGCGAGCGGGGAGGGTGGGGCGGGCGAATGCATAATGGCTTCATGTTCACCGCACTCGCCTGCGCCGTCGCCCTGGGGCAGAGCCCGCTGATCGAGAAGCAGGTCCCCACCCGAGCCGCGGCATGGGCCATCGCAGACTCACGCCCCATCGCCCCGCATCCGAAGGAGGTCCACCTTCGCAACGTCCGCCAGCTCACCTTCGGGGGCCAGAACGCGGAGGCCTATTGGAACCTCGATGGGTCGAAGATCGTGTACCAGACGCGCCAGCCCGAATGGCCCGACGAGCAGATCATCGTGATGAACGCCGACGGGAGCGAAAAGACGCTTACCAGCACCGGCTTCGGACGAACGACGTGCGGCTACTTCACGCCCGACATGCGGTACGTGTACTTCAGCTCGACCCACGAGAAGAACCCCGGCGCGCAAAAGCCACTCGACTTCAGCAAAGGCTATGTCTGGATGGTGAACCCTCAGTTCAGCCTGTACCGTAGGGAACTCGCAAGCGGCAAGGTGGAGCGGGTGCTCGACCTCAAGGAGTACGTTGCCGAGACCACCATCGACCCGCGCGGCCGGTTCATGGTGTTCACGAGCGCGTTCGAGGGGGATTTGCAGATCTACCGCGCAAAGCTGGATGGCTCGGGCCGAACTCGTTTGACGAACGAGGTCGGGTACGACGGGGGGCCGTTCGTCGATTGGAGCGGTTGCAGGGTCGTCTACCGCCGAGCCCCGATCCAATCCCCCGAACACGAGCGCGAGTACTTGGCGCTGCTGAAGGAGCACCTGGTGCGTCCGGGCTTGCTCGAACTGTGGATCATGGACTCAGACGGCAAGAACAAACGGCCCATCACGAACTTGGGATCGGCCTCATTCGCGCCGTTCCTTCATCCCGATGGGAAGCGCGTGATCTTCAGCAGCAACTTCGGCGACCGGCGGGGCCGCGAGTTCGAACTCTGGATGATCGGTGTCGACGGGACTGGGCTGGAACGAATCACGTACGCCCCAGAGTTCGACGGGTTCCCGATGTTCAGCCGAGATGGGAAGAAGGTGGTGTGGGCTTCGAACCGCAACGGCAGCGTTCCGGGCGAGACGAACATCTTCGTGGCGGATTGGGTGGACTAGCTAGGTGGGACGATTCCGGCAGCCTGGAGCCGCCTCCTGACGATGGCCTCCACCTTGTCTCGAAGGGCCGCCGGAAGGTCTTCGTAACGCGGGTAACCGCGAGGTTCGCGGTGTAGGGACACCAGCGAAGTCTTCATGACGGATCGATCGGTTAGCTGCATTGTATACGTCCACTCTTGGTCGGAGCCGATGACAAACGCCAGTACGTCGTACCTTCCATAGTAGTCTCCGAACGTGTCCGGGTGGAGCACTTCCAGCCGCATGCTGGCGAGTCCCTGAGGCTCCATCATGAACCTGGATACGTTTTGAGTGAGCCGAGATCGCGCTTGAACTTCTACGATCTCTTTGGTCGTTACGTCCAGGCGGAGCGAACCGTCGGAAGGCAACCCGTTCGGGCAGACCTCGGTGACTTCAGTGGCGATGGTATTCCAGGGTTCAGGAGATCCTTCGGGTTCGTACAAGGAGCCCGGGGTTTCAATCGAGATATCGCTCTGAAAGACCACGTCCTCGACCGCCGAGCGGACGTTTGGGTCGAGCAGCCGAAACGGAATGGACTCTCCTGCCAGTAAGACCTGCTTTTGCTTGGGCGAGAGGCTCCCGTGAAGTCGGAGCGACTCGAAGCTTGCGGGCAACCATATCCCCCGAAGGATTCCCACATCGACAATCGCAAGGAATTCCACACAAGCCGTGAATTCAGAGCCCTCCATTCCAGGGGTTGCGGCAAGCCGGGCCAGCGAGTCGACGAGGGTCATCTCTCCCTGGGCGATTTCTGCGGCCAGCCGGGCTGTCTGCTGGCGGTTGATCCTGGAGAAGATGCCGAAATAGCCGCTTGCCGTGCGGATCACCAGCCAGCCTTGGCTTTCTTCTAAGGACGTATTGGCTGCCCGTTGGGACAAGAACGTCCGCAGGACCGAAGGTGTGACGGTGTCGCCGCCAAACCTGGTGACTGCAATCATCCAGGCCGCGTCGCTCGGGGAGGCCACAAGATTCGCGTCGAGTCGCTGGGCATATTCGAGCAGGACCTCGTCCACAAAGAGACAAGGATCGTGTTGGTCGGGCCGCTTTTGGATGTTCTTGAGAGCTTCGGAGGGGGGAGGAAGCGGGGGGTCTGTGGGTGACGCATTGGCCCAACGAATCCGCCGCAGTGCCTCACGGGTCACTGCGCCCACCGTCAATGGATCCTCATCCGACTTCGTCGAGTTCATGGGTAACCAAGGGCTGGGGGACAACAGCACCCGAACCCGCGAAAGATAAGAGCCTTCGGTATCGACGATGTTCACAGACAGCGTGTCGGAACCACCGCGACCGCTCTCGAGAACTGCGATTACCTTGCGAAGTTGGAGTGCCTTGCCAGGTCCGCTTGACCAGATTCGATTCAAGCTAGCTTCGAGATTAGGAACGGGCGCCCTCTCGCCCTGGGGAGCAGCTTCGAGCCACGCGCGACACTCCTTTTCGTACTCCGCCATCAACGGTTCGAGCTTGAGCGGCAAGGGGCGCTGGGTCTTCGTCGGATTGGAGGCGAAAACGACGCGGCGGCCGACGTCAACTTGAGCCAGCGCCACTGGGTCGAGATTGGCGGCGATCCTGCGCGCGAGTCTTCCGGGAGGAGTCTGAGTCTGAAGAGCTAGGCCTCGCTCCCAGAGCTTTGTGTCGTAGTCCGCTCCTACGTCGTTGATGATCCCTTGAAGCCGTGCCCAGCCCGCCGTCGCCTCCGTCACCGAGTAGGCGCGTTCCGATTCGAGTTCGCGCCTGAGCTTCTGCTGGGCTTCTTGAAACCAACGAAGGCGCTGTGCTGTGTACTCGGCCTTTAGCAGGGCCATTCGCTCCTTCGACCTTTTGAGCAGATAGCCCTTGTCGGTCTTCTCCCAGTCTGCGTGGGTGGCGTGAGCGATTTTTTCGCGCAATAGGTCCAGGGGCACGTCTTTGACGTGGACGATCAAAGGCTCTGATTCCATATTCGCGGCGACTTCGTGGAGGGTGCCCGACTTGGCCGAAAGCTCCTCCAATGCCGACTTCAGACTCCTAGCGCGCAAGGTCAAGGTGATCTGGGGTTCGGCAGGGCGGCCCCGAACTCCCGGAGCGGGATCGGTCGAAGCGTGAATCGCCAGAGCTAGCCAAATCGAAAGCATCCGTTTCCTCAATAAGCTTAGTACATTCCTGACCGAATCGAGACAAGAAATCGGCAAGGCGAACCAGGAAAGATGCCTTACTGTCACCCAAGAGCGACAAACAAGTGGGGTCCCAGAAACGAGACGCGAATGAACGGACTCAGGAACCGGGAGGGATATCAAGACGACGCTTCACGATCGCGTCGACCTTTTCCCTGAACGAAGCGGGCAAGTCCTCATACTTGGAGTACACGCGCTCGTCCATGCGCCGATTGCGAATACTGGCAAACTTGGTGGCCTCTTCTGTGAGGCGAATCCTATAGCTCCAGTTCTCTTCGGCTCCGTATTGGAAAGTCTCGAAGGTGGCTTGCGTGCCAAAGTTCTGAAAGCGCGCGGGATCGATCCGCGAGAGCCGATCGGACGCCATCGAATCGGGGCTCATGACGTACGTGGCCGGATGCCCCGCGGCAGATAGTCCCTTGCCGATCACGATCTCTTGGCTCGACGCGGTGAGCATGAGCGTTCCGTTCGCGGGCAGGCCGTTCGGGCATATCTCGGTGATTTCGGCCGAAAGGTGGCTCCAAGGCGACCGGTTGCGAGCTTCGGTGTTGTTTTGCGGAGCCGAGAGGCTCATTCCGCTGGTCGAATCAAAAACGAGCAAACGGAGGGTCTCTCTCGTCGAAGGATCGAGAGCGCTGATCGGAATCTCAGCGCCCTCCAAGAGTCTCCGCCGCGCCTCGGTGGGGAGGGTCCCGTGGAGCCGATAGACCAAGAACTGCCCCGTTTGGTTGGCCTCCCCTAGACTGGGGTGCAAGAGGGACAGCCATGCGACTCCAAACTGAAACCCGAACTCGGTCATCCCTGGCGAGGCGGCATACCTGGCGAGCGCGTCGATCGTCGCGCCTTCGGGGACAACGACATCGGGGGCGAATCTTGCCAACGCCGTTCGGTTCAATCGCATTTGAACACCCATCCGTCCGCCCGGAGGGCGAACGACCAACCAGCCAGGAGACTCAACGATGCTGGCCGTATCGAACCTGCTCCTCAGTTTCGCCCTGAGAATGCTCGGCGTGAGGGTTTCTCGATTTACCGGCATGAGGAAGAAGAGCGATACATCGGGTGGGGAAGACACGAGGTTCGCCCCATAGAGATCGGCCCAGTCGAACAAGAGTTCATCGACGAGTCGATTGGGGTCGTTTTGGTCGGGTCGCAGAATCAAGCTCTTGAATTCATCGGAGGGCGCTCCGGCTGGCTTGGGGTCGCCGGGCCCGAACATTTGGCGGGCACGGTCCGCCGCCTCTTGAAGAAGCGGGCTGAGGGTCAAGGGGGACTTGTCTTCGGGACGGACCGCTTCCTGGTTTACAGGAGGACTCTCAAGGTGAACCCGATGGCGAGCGATGTAATCGCCTGCCTTATCTGCGACGATGACTTCGAACCAAGGCGTCATTCCCAGTCGATGCGTAACGACCACGAGCACCTTGCCGAGTTCAGGCGTCTGTTGCCCTTCCAACGCCCAGAGGAACCGCAGCGCCTCGTTCCCGAACGGGGAAGTCTCTCTCGCGCCCCTCGGAGTGGCTTCAATCCATATGCGCATTTCGGCTTCGAACGCACGAATCGCAGGTTCGATACTCTTGCCCAGGGGTCGCTGCGCGCGATTGGGCCGGACTGCGAGGACGACACGCTCGTCGAGCGGCGCCGCTGCAATCACGGCAGGATCGATGCTTGCCGCAATACTCTTCGCCAACCTGCCCACCGGCGTCACCAACATGATCTGGATTTCGGAACCGGGCTCGAAGGATCGCTCTCCCCTGCGGAGACGGGCCTCTGTGGCCTCCATTCTCGCCCACGCGGCTTGAGCGTTGGCAGCGGTGTATTCGCCTTCCTTTTCGATGCCGTCCCGGAGTCGGTCGAGAACCTCTTTCCATGCGCGGGTCCGCGCCTCGAGTTCCTCGATACTCTGTTTCGCGATCAGCTCGGGCGAGCGCCTCAGCCGGTACCCGTCAGGGGTCTTTTCCCACTCTGCGAAGGTTGCTTCCGCGATCTTTTCGAGAAGGGTGGCAAAGGGAACATCCTTCACCTTGAGGAGAAGGGGCTCCCATTCCATGTTGGCGGAGACCTCCAGCTTGGTCCCCGAGACTTTGGAAAGCTCCGCAAAGGCCGACTTCAGGCTCCTAGCGCGCAAGGTCAAGGTGATCTGGGGTTCGGCAGGATGGCCCCGAACTCCCGGAGCGGGATCGGTCGAAGCGTGAATCGCCAGAGCTAGCCAAATCGAAAGCATACGATTCCCCTTTCCAGCATAGTCCATTCCAGCAGGAAACGCGACCGAATTCGGCAAAATGAACGACGATATGCGCGTCTTCATTTCCGCCGATATCGAAGGTTGTACGGGGCTGGTGTCGTGGTCGCAGTGCGGGCGCCCCGACGGACAGCACTACGATTTTGGGTTCGCTCGCAGGATGATGACGCACGACGTGAACGCGGCGATTCGAGGCGCTCGGTTTGGGGGCGCAAAGCAGGTTCTCGTCAAGGATTCCCACGGCAACAGCAAGAACCTGTTGATCGACGAGTTGGAGGCGGGGGCGCAACTCGTGACGGGCCACGGATCGGCGATCGATGGGATGATGCAGGGGGTCGATTCGACTTTTGACTGCGCAGTCTTGATCGGCTACCACGCGATGGCGGGCACTCGCGCGGGGGTGATGGAGCACACGATTTCGGGCAGGGTCCACCGGCTCTGGATCAACGGGCAGCCGGCGGGCGAGATCGCGATGAGCGCCGGTGTCGCCGGGCAATATGGGGTTCCCGTGGTGTCGGTGAGCAGCGACCGAGCCGGTTGCGACGAGGCGGAAGAACTCCTCGACGGGGTCGAAACCGCGTGCGTCAAGTACGGGGTCGGGCGGCACATGGCGCGGTGCTTGCACCCCTCGGAGACCGCAGTGCTCATCGAAGAGGCCGCACGCCGCGGGGTTCAGGCATGCAAGGGCCATTTTGCCTGGAGACCGGAGTCGCCCGTGACCTTTCGCATCGAGTTCAACCGGTCCGAAGAAGCCGACGCCGCCGGGAAGCTCGTGGGATGCGAGAGGATCGACGCATATACGGTCGAGTTTTCCGGCCCCGACTACGCCACCGCTCACAGGGGAGCTTGGAACCTGTTGCAACTCGGTTCGCTGGGTTCTTCAGCGGACCAATAGTCGGAGGGCCGAACGATTGTGCCCCAAAAACCGATCATGTATACTTGACTCTGCGGAGAGATGGCTGAGTGGTCGAAAGCGCCCGCCTGCTAAGTGGGTAAGGGGTGTTGAGCTCCTTCTCGGGTTCGAATCCCGATCTCTCCGCCAGTTTCGACTTTGATCATGCGCTTCGTCGTCAGCCTTGCCATCTTGGTTGCCGCCACCGTTGCGAGCTTCGGCCAGACGCTCGAAACCTACCTTGAATTGCGGAAGAAGCACGGCATCACGCAAGCCGTCGGAATCCAAGCGCTTGAAACTCTGATCGGGGAGCGGGTGGTTGAGATTCAGGGGGTCGTCCACGGAATCTCGCGAGCAGGCAGCAGCACGATCCTCCTCGTCGAGCGGTCCGACGGCCAGCAGCTCAGCATCCGCGCTCCGGTCGTGCCCGATTGGCTCGAGACGGGCAATCTGACACCGGCAAGGCTCCTCGTTCGGGCCGAGCGCAAGCACGAATACTCCGATTTGGAGGCTTGGCTGATCGGCGCGGCGACCGAGCGTTCGGTCGCGATGATTGAGCGTGAGGCGAGGCTGAAGGCAGAGCGCGAAGCCGCCAAGAGAGCCGCGCGCACGACTCAACCCCCCGCCTCTCGCTCCGGCGCGAAGACCACGACGGCAGCCGACTGGAACCTCCAGCCGCACGAGGCCGTTCCCGTTTACGCAGGGTTCATCAAGAATCGAAACAAGAAGTTGACGGATCAGCAAGCCCTCGACATCGCCCAAGGCATCGTCGGCTTTAGCGTCAAATATGGAATCGATGCAAGGCTCATCTTGGCGATGGTGATGGTGGAGAGCGGCTTCAACCCGGGCGCGACAAGCCGGGCCGGGGCGATGGGGTTGGGACAGTTGATGCCCGGAACCGCAAAGGGGATGGGGCTGAACAACGCCTACGACACGTTCCAGAACCTGTACGCGACCGTGAGGATCGTTCGGGGTCACATCGACAAGTATCACAAGCAAACCGGCGACCCTTACGATGCCCTGGTGCTGGCTCTCGCCGCGTACAACGCGGGGTCTGGCGCTGTACGAAAGCACGGCGGAGTGCCCCCCTACCAAGAAACCCAGAATTACATCGAGAAGGTGGTCGCCGCTTACCGTGCCTTGTGCGGCAACTGAGCGTTGAGTCCACTCGGCGGCAGCCACATCTCCCCCAGAACCACCCGATAAGCCGGACTGTATGCCGCAGAGTAGGCTGCCGAATGGTGAATGGGGGGATAGGAGAGTGCCGCGCAGGAGCGGTCGAGCCGGTCCCACTCGGATTTCGTGAGTTTTCCGATCTCCCTCGTTGCTAGCCGCTGCCCGAGGGCGTTCCAGGCGTCGAGGAATACGCTTTTTGTCGGGCGAAACCTCTCCGCCGAGGCAACGAACACGGCAAGGAGCATTTCGCGATCTCCGCCTCGCCGTTTGTACGGGCGGAGGTTCATCCGGAGGATTCTCCCCTCGGGGTCGAGAGGGACGACGAGAGGTTCGCCGGAAAGGGGTTCGGACAGGCTTGCCCACTCCCTCGCGAGCCACTCACGGGGGCCCGTGGCGTCACGGATCGCGTGTTCGCCTCCGAGAGTCGCGTGGTACAGCCACTTGTATGCGTCCTCGATGCGAAGCTCCGGCGTGGAGGCCCACTGGCGAGTCGAGAATTCCAGGAGGTTTGCCGGGTTGAGGGCGAGGGCGGCGAGCACCGTCAGCATGGGGGCGTTCTACCCTAAAGGACCGCGATCACCACGGGTCGTGGCGGGACGGGCTCTGCTTGAACTTCGAGCGCGCTCAGGAGCCGGTTTACGGCTTCTTCGGCGTCGGCCTCGCTCCGCGCATGGACTTCGAAGACGACTTGGCCGGGTGTGAGGGCGTCGCCGACCTCCACGCGGGTCCCGACTCCGACCGAAGCGTCGATGCTATCGCCCTTTGCTTTCCTGCCGCCCCCGAGCGCCACCACTGCTTCCCCGACCTTCCGCGCGTCGACTCGCCCGACAAAGCCCGAATCGCCCCTCCATGTGAGGGTGGTTTGCACGGGCGCCACGCACCATTCCTCTGTGGCAAGGGGATCGACGCTGGCTCCCTGAGCGCGGAACCAAGCTCGCGCCTTTTCGGCAGCCTTGCCTGAATCGAGAGCCGAACCGGCGACTTCCGCGCCCTCTTCGAGCGAGGGGGCAAGGCCCGATGAAAAGAGCGCAAGCCCCGCAAGCCGCACGCAAAGCTCCCGAAACCGCCCTCGCTCCTCGCCCTTCAGCGTTCGCACCGCCTCCTTGAGTTCGAGCGCGTTTCCCGCCCAAATCCCGAGCGGCTGTTCCATGTCCGTGATCGCGATCCGCAAGCTGAGTCCGCACCCCTCACCTACCGACTTCAACCACTCGGCGAGTTCGGTGGCACGCTCCAAGGTCGGCATAAAGCCCCCCGAGCCGCACTTCACATCGAGGACGATGCGGTCCGCTCCTCCGGCGATCTTCTTGCTCAGGATGCTGCTGACGATGAGAGGTAGCGAATCGACCGCGCCGATGGCGTCCCGAAGCGAATAGAGCGTTCGATCCGCAGGAACGAGCCGAGGGGTTTGGCCCGTGAGCGCGAGCCCGATTTCGCCCGCCTGCCGGATCATCTCTTCGGGCGTCAGGTCGGTTCGAAATCCCGGAAGCGATTCGAGCTTATCGAGGGTCCCTCCCGTGATGCCCAACCCGCGGCCGCTCATCTTGACGAGCGTCGCCCCGCAACTGGCCAGGAGCGGCAGAAGCGCAAGAGTCGTCTTGTCGCCGACCCCGCCCGTGCTGTGCTTGTCGATCCGTGGGGAAGGCAAAGCGCTGAGGTTGAGCCGCTCGCCAGTGTCGGCCATCGCCTGCGTGAGCCAAACGGTTTGTTCGCGGTCGAGCGGGTTCAAATACGCGGCCATCAGCCAAGCGGCGAGTTGGTAATCTGGGATCGAGGAATCCGCGGCCGAAGCTGCAAGGCGTCGAAGTTCCTCCTCGGTGTGCCGAATTCCGTCCCGCCGCTTGGCGATGAGGTCGATGGCGCGCATAGAGCGCTTCTACCCCAAAACGTAGGCGAACACGTACACCAAGCCGACGCATAAGGCGACCGCTCCGATTACCCATCCCATCCAAGCCAAGCCATCGACGTCGCCGATCACGGTCTCGGTGAGAACCCTCCATAAGGAGGTCGGAGGAGGCCCCCCGCGGGCGTCGTAGGAATTGGGAGAGTCTTGGCTGTCAGGCATGGTCCTTTCGTCCGACTATCGTACTAAGAACTGAGTTCCCTCTCATTATCGGCAGTCCTTCTTTCCTAACGACTGTTCAAATGCATAGGGAGGTTCGAACATACCTCTTTCTGTGATGATTCCCGCAATCCACTTTGCCGGCGTAACGTCAAACGCGGGGTTCCAAACTGGGCACCCGCGCGGTCCCATGGGGATTCCTTGCACCTCGACGACCTCGCTCGCGTCCCTTTCTTCGATGGGGATGTCTTTTCCGGTAGAAGTACTGGGATCAAGGGTAGAAAGGGGGGCCGCCACGTAGAAGGGGATTCCGTGGTGGTGGGCAAGAACCGCGAGCGAGTAGGTTCCGATCTTGTTGGCCGTGTCGCCGTTCGCCGCGATTCGGTCCGCGCCGACGATCACCGCGGTCACCTCGCCCTTCGCCATCAAAGCGCCAGCTGCGCCATCGGGGATCACCTGGAAGGGAATGCCGTCCCGTAGGAGTTCCCAAGCCGTGAGCCGAAGTCCTTGGAGCCGGGGACGGGTTTCGCAAGCGAACAACGCCTGCAATCGACCTTCCGCATGGACGGCTCGAACGATGCCGAGCGCCGTTCCGAACCCGGCCGTAGCCAGCGATCCTGTGTTGCAGATCGTCAGGATCCGGACGGGGTCGCGGAGCGCCCTCGCTCCCACAGCCCCAATGGCTTGGTTCACCGCGACGTCCTCGGCCTCGACCGCTTGGGCTTCGGCCAAAGCAACCTCCGGCGTCCAGGGCTCGACCTTTGCCATCCGTTCGAGCGCCCAGAACAGGTTGACGGCGGTCGGACGGGCGTCCGCGAGGCCCTCGCTTGCCTTCAGGCGATCTTTCCCCCTAAGCGCGGCAAGGACCATTCCATAAGCCGCCGCGACCCCGATCGCCGGAGCGCCACGCACCACCATCTCCCGAATCGCCCACGCGACTTCTTCCCAAGAGGTCAGTTCGAGCCACCGCTCCTCCTCGGGAAGCGCGCGCTGATCGAGCAGCCAGAGCGCCTCGCCTCGCCACTCCAGAGCACGGAACCCGGCTGCGTCACTACTCACGGGGCGATTGGGGGCTCGGGATGGGGTTGCCGAAGTTGCCTCGGCCCTTCGAGAGGTCCGTCTCGCCTGAGCCGTCCTTTCGGATGCGCCAAAGCGAGCCCTTGCCGTCCTCCCCCTGGCGGATGAAGTAGATCGTGCTGGAATCGGGTCCCCAGGTGGCCTGGTAGATGGGGCCCGCCAGAACGACGGTCGCCCCTTGCACACCGCCGGGCGTCGCGGGAACGACCACGAGTTGCTCGGGGGTGACGTTGCGCGAGTCGTCGTACTTCCCGACGATCATTAAGAGGCTCAGGCCGTCAGGCGACACCTTGACATTCGTGAACGCAACGTCGTCGCTTTCGCTCAAGGTCACCAATTGGTGGTTCTGAACCTTGCCGCCTTCGATCTGGAACATACCGACCACATGCCGGAAAGGGATCACCAGCCTGCCGTCCTTCTTGTACTCGTCAGGGGCCGCGCTGGGGTCCGGAAAGGTGAACCCGACGACGGAGTAGAACACGGTGTTATCGAGGGGGCTGACATCGAAGTAGACCCTGTCGCCCACCCCGACGGCGCTGGGTGGGGAGTCGTCGATGAGGCTCTGGCAGAGCAGCATCTCATAGCCGTCCTCTCGCCGAGCGACGGCAGCGATTCCGGTCTTCCCAACGGGCCAAAGCGCCTCGCGGAACGACTTGGCGCCGAGTTGCTGATAAAAGGCCTCGAATTGGTTGCCGACCCCTTCACCTTCTCCGGTTCGCTGGCTCGGAACGGGGGGCATCACCTGCTGAATCGCACCGACCTTCGGGTCGAATTGAAGAACGTACCCTCCCGCGATCACGAGCGCAAACTTGTTCGCGTTTGACGCCGACTCCGGCGGGAAGTGAATCTGCGAGAGGCTTCGGCTGCCGGTCGAGCGGCGATCGACTCGGTCGCTGCCGAGGTTCCACCGATAGGCGTGGAAACTGCGCTCCTCCCGGTCGCTGATGAAGTACAGGCGGTTACCGTCAGGCGTCCAAGCAGGGTCTTTGTCGGTCATACCCTCTTCGTAGCCGGGCGCGGGCCTGACTTCGCCGTCGGGAGTGAACACGACCACCCGCGAGCCCTCGTCCAAGTACTCGATCGCCGCGACATGGCCGGCCGTATCGACGCTCACGGGGAGATCGACGTCGTGCCCGCAACTCCTCACCCCCTGATAGGCGAAAAGGAGACCAGCCAGCACGAAGAGTCCGACCGCGAACCGCACGAGCATACGCCTCAGAATCTTCGGCTGAGTCGGCTGCGGAGGCGGGGACGGTGTGAGATCAGTTTTCTTTGCCATGAAGTAGGTTCATTCCCGGTTGGATTCGGTAGCCGTTGGCGAATTCGAGTCCCGACATTCTCTTTTTACCTTCAGGAGCCACCTGGAGCCATGAGAGCGCTCCCTCGGAGTGGGCCACCACGAGCTCGGGCGAGGTCCGAATCGCCTCCCCCGGCGCCGCTGGATCGGGCCGGGGTCTCACCTCCAAGAGCTTTACGCGGCCCCATACTGTACGGACGAACGCCCCCGGCATTTCGGTGAACGCCCGAAAGCGGCGGTATTCCTCTGCGGCCGGGCGCAAGAAACTGATTTCAGCCTCCGACTTCTCCACCTTCGGCGCGTAAGTCGCATCGCGGTCGTTCTGGGGGGTGCGCGGGTAGTCGCCTGCAGCTATGCGGCTGATCCACTTTTCGATCAGGCTGGCGGCGATCCGCGAGAGGCGCGACTCGAGTTCGGACGCCGTCTCGTCGGCCTTGATCGCCGTCGCTTCTTGCGCGATGATGTCCCCGGTGTCCATGCCCCGGTCCATTTGCATCAGCGTCACGCCGGTTTCAGACTCCCCCTGCAAGAGGCAGCGCTGGATCGGCGCAGCGCCTCGCAGCTTCGGTAAGAGCGACGCGTGGAGGTTGATCCCGCCGCGCTCCGCGCATTCGAGCAGTTGTAGGGGGAGGATTTGCCCATAGCTTGCGACCACCAGCGCGGTCGGCTGAAGGTCTGCGATCGCCCGCAAGAACTCCGGATTCCTGCAACTCTCTGGGGTGAGGACGGGGACTCTCCACCCAAGGACAGCCTCCTTGACAGGGCTGGGACGCAAGTGGAGCCTTCTTCCCGCGGGGCGGTCGGGTTGAGTGACCACGGCGCACACGTGAGGTCGAAGCGCAAGGAGCGCTGGAACCGCGAATCGGCTCGTACCCACATAGACCAGCTTCATTCGGCTGCCGTTTGGACCGAGGCGGGGTGCTCCCAATGGAGCGTCGCAGGGTCCGCTAGATCGATGAAGAGCACTCCGTCGAGGTGGTCGATCTCGTGTTGCGCGACGCGCGCCGGCAGCCCTTCCAGTTCATATCCCACGCGCCGGCCCTTCCTGTCGAATCCGATGACCTCCACCGATAACGCTCGGTTCACATCGCCGTAGAGTCCGGGAATGCTGAGGCAACCCTCCTGCCCCACCTGCTCGCCCGACCGCGACACCACCTCTGGGTTGATGAGGGGGATCGGCCGCACGCCAGGGGGCGCCAACACCACGATCCGTACCGAACTCCCGAGTTGCGGAGCGGCGAGCCCGATCCCGTTCGCTTGCTTCATCGCTCGCAGCATTCGATCGATGAGGTCCTGTGTCTTCTTGGTAATGCGCTCGACCGGCGCGGCGGTCCGCCTCAGCACCTCGGCGGGGATCTTCACGACGGGCCGATCAGGCGAAACCTCATACAGGTATTGGAACTCATCGGGAACGACGATGTGCATCGATTTGAGGCCCATTATGGCATCGCGCGCTCGGCGGGCCTACGCGGGACCCCGAAAGCGGAAACCCAGCACGCGAACCGTTCCTGAGAGGTCCCTTTGGCGAACGACCTTGTTCCAGCCCTTCTCATTGAAGAGGCCCGATACCCGCTCGGCTTGCCCGTCGCCGATCTCCGTGAGGAGAACCCCTCCAGGCACGAGGTGGCTTGGCGCCTCCAACGCGAGACGCTCGAAGAACTCAAGACCTGTGGGGCCTGAAAAGAGGGCTTGGGGCGGCTCGAATTCGAACACCTCAGGGGGGAGTTCGTCGCTTGGGGAAACGTAGGGCGGATTGGTGACGATCAGGTCGAACCTCCTTGCAGCGAGCGTTTCGAAGAGGTCGCCGAAGACGAACTCGACGCTCATTACGCCTAGCTTGGCCGCGTTTTGCCTCGCGATCTCTGCGGCATCGGTCGAAAGGTCGAGGGCTACGACCGCGCAGTCGGGACGCTCCATCGCTATCGTTAGAGCTACGCACCCCGAGCCGGTGCCGACGTCGAGAACTCTCAGCCCCGCGCCCCCGAGGGAAGGCAAGGTCTCCAGCGCGGCTTCGACGAGCGTCTCGGTCTCTTGGCGGGGAATCAGCACTGCGGGCGAAACGAGAAACTCCCTCCCGTAGAACTCCCTCCAGCCCACGATGTAGGCCAGGGGCTCCCGGCTCAACCTTCGCGCAAGGAGGGTTTCGAGCGCGCCTTCGTCGATGGCCTGTTCGGGGTGCGCAACGATCCAGGCGCGGGGTCGTTGGAGCGCTGTGGCGGCGAGCACTTGCGCCTCCAGGTGCGCGGACTCAATCCCCGCCTCCGCGAGTCTGACTGCGGCCGCCCGAACCCATTCGCCTAACGTCACCCTGAGATTGTGGCGCAAGCGCTGGCGCGTTCCCTTGAGGGCAGCGTCCCGACGCGCCTTCGCATCGACGCCGAGTTCGAAAAAATGCCCCGCTCTTTCGAGCGGGGCTAGCGTTGGACCAGTAGCCCCCGATCTTACGTCGGGGCCGTGTTTGTGGGGGGTGGGTTAAGCCGTAGGGAATGGGGAAGGGCTTGTCTGCGACTCGTGCGGACGCCAACAACCTCCGCGAGCGATCTGCGCCCGGCTTGCGGAGCGATCCCATTCGCTCCCTCATTCCAGTTCAGGCCATCCTTGGCCATAAGTTCGTTCAGTTTTCGGTTCCTAGTCTCTGTCTTCGCAAGAAGGTCGGGATATCGAGGTCGATTTCGTCGAGTTGGATCGGAGGCGGGACGGAGTCGGCGGCGTGCGTCCGAACCGGCTGCTGCCGGAGAGAGGCCGCTTCTCCCCTCGGGGCGGGCGACTCCACGAACGCCTCCGCGTTGCGCTGCACGAAGCTGGCGGAAGGCTGCATCCCGGCGGCGAGCACGGTGATCGTGACCTCTCCGTCTGAGGTGGGCAACTCGACATGGCCCATGATGATCTCAGCCTCGTCGGGGTCCGCGAATTGGAGGATGTACTCCATGGCCTCATGGGCCTCGCCGATGCTGAAGTCTGCGCCCCCTGCGAGGTTCACGAGCAGCCGCTTGGCGCCTTCGATGCTTGTCTCCAAAAGCGGTGAATTGACCGCGTTCTGCGCCGCCACGCGCGCGCGCTGCTCGCCCACGCCCTTGCCCATGCCCATCAGCGCCACGCCCGCATCCTTCATGATCGTGCGGACGTCTGCGAAGTCGACGTTGATCTGGCCGGGCCGAGTAATGATGTCGCTGAGTCCTTGCACGGCTTGCCCCAAAACGTCGTCGGCCACGGCGAAGGCTTGCTGAAGCGTGGCTCGCTTTTCGACCGACGAGAGCAAACGATCGTTCGGGACCGTGATGAGGGTATCCACCTGCATTTGTAGCTTAGCTGCGCCCTCTTCGGCGTTTCGCTTTCGCTTGGGGCCCTCAAAAAGAAACGGCTTCGAGACGACGCCCACCGTAAGAACCCCGTGCCTCCGTGCCAACTCGGCGACTACGGGGGCTGCGCCCGTCCCGGTCCCTCCCCCGAGCCCGGCCGCAAGGAAAACCATGTCGCAGCCCTCAAGTTCGCTTTCGATGAGCTTCTCGCTTTCTCGGGCCGCCTTCTCGCCGACTTCCGGGTCACCCCCCGCCCCCAGACCGCGCGTCGATGCCTCACCGATCTGAATTCGCTTGGACGCTTTCGATAGGCTCAGAGCTTGGGCGTCTGTGTTGAGCGCGATGAACTGAACGCCGTCCATGCCGAGTTCGATCATTCGGTTGACGGCGTTACAGCCCGCGCCGCCGACACCGATGACCTTGATCGTCGCGCCGTGGTCGAACAAGTTGTCTGGTCGCATACGAATAAGAGCTCCTAAGCGAGGCTCGCAAGCCCATTGGCAAGCTCCACCTCACAGCAAAGGACGGCCAACGCGGGCGGAAAGACGCAGGCTGGCGACGAATGAACGCTGAATGTTTTGTTAGAATTCGAACAAATCTCAAGGAGTAGACAAAAAGTGTTGTATAGTATATATATGTCTACTGCACCAAGTTCAGTTCAGGCGTCTCTACCGGAGACCTTGCACACGTTCCGAGTCAGCGCAGGCTCTCGGACGTTCTTTTTCGACGTGAAGAGCAGTGTTTCTGGGGTCTTTCTCAGTGTCACAGAAGCAAGGCTGAAGGACGAGGAGTGGACTCGCTCCCGCATTTTGATACCGGCGGAGCACGCCAAGGCGTTCTACGGAGGGCTTTGCGAGGCGATCCGCGCCATGCGTTCTGAGGAGCGGCCGCCCTCGGAGTCGAAGTCCGAGTCCAAGTCCTCCTCGCAGCCTGGGCCAGCTAAACGGAAACCAGTCGGATCTCGTTCGAAGCGGTGAAATTCGCTTCGGTCTTGGCGCGAACCTCTTCGAGTGTCACGTCAGGAGCGAGTTCCTTGAGCAGGAGGTGATCGCCTTCGACTTCGAAGACGCATAGATCGGTGATGATTGAATTGACGCAGGCCTTTCCTGTGAGCGGGAGGCGGCATTCGTGGAGGATCTTAGACTCGCCGGCCTTGTTCGTGTGCTCCATCACGACGACCACGCGCTTGGCGCCCGCGACGAGGTCCATCGCCCCGCCCATTCCCTTGACCATTTTTCCGGGGATCATCCAATTCGCAAGGTCGCCGCGCTCGGACACCTCCATCGCTCCGAGGATCGAGAGATCGATGTGTCCGCCCCGGATCATGGCAAACGAGTCGGCCGAGGAGAAATAGGAAGTGCCGGGGATTTCCGTGATCGTTTGCTTTCCTGCGTTGATGAGGTCCGGGTCTTCTTCGCCCTCGAACGGGAATGGGCCCATTCCCAGCATGCCGTTCTCGCTCTGAAGGACGACGTTCATTCCCGCGGGGATGTAGTTGGCGACCAGCGTCGGGATACCGATTCCGAGGTTAACGTAGAACCCATCCCTAAGCTCTTGGGCAGCGCGCATGGCGAGTTGTTCACGGCTGAGCGGCATGGTCCCAGTTTACCGGCAATCGGGCGCTGATCGACTTCACAAAGAACTCAGTGAACACTTCGCAGCGGGCATCGTTACAGCGTGTAGGTCTGAGGCGCATGTCAGTTGCCCCAGTCGAGATCCAGAGGAGACAGATTACGATGAAGAAGAGACTTCTGATTGCTGTCGGCGTGGCCGTGTCGGCGTTGGCCCTTGCCGTGGTGGTGGTTCAAGGCGCTCGTGGGCGCGGAGTGGCCGTCAACCAGCAAGGCGTTCCGGCGACTTTCGCGATGGACGTTGTGAAGCGAACGTCGGGCGATCGGGTCGACGTGCGTGGCCCGTTCACTTTCGCCGTGCCCCGAGTGAGCGTGACTCACCCCGAGCTTTCGATCCACATGAGGAACGCGGCCCGCTTCGAAAAGGACGGAAATCGCGCGCACTTTTCCGGACGGGCAGTGGCCCGCCTGGGCGGGCGTGAGATTCCTGGCGTTGTGGTCGTTCGCGTCGCCGACAATCGTCGTCCTGGCGATCCGCCCCCTTCCGTCGCGCCCGACGTGCTGGCGGTACTGTTCGAGGCCGCTCAAGGCAGCTTCCGCTTCCAATGGGAAGGCCACGTCCGCGACGGCGACATTGCCGTTTTCGAGCGCGTTCTCGAATAGCGCTCGTTTCGATTGCATGGGTTGACCTCTCGCCCGCTTTCGGCAACGAAGGCGGGCTTTTTTTGCCGCAATACGTGAGAACTTCCGCTCGGAAGTTGCACTTCGCAAGAGCGCGTCTGTGGAAAACTCCGTACAAATGCCGGGAAGAACATAACCCGCGCTTAATCCTAGGGTGCTAGACTTCCCAATGGACAAGCGTGAGGGGCGCCCGGATTCCCCTTCATTGCTCCTTGCGACTCCTCGGAGGCGTGAGAGTCCAGCATTCTACGGAGGACATTGATGCATCGAAAGGCATTTACCCTGATTGAGCTGCTGGTCGTGATTGCGATTATCGCGATTCTTGCGGCGATTCTTTTCCCCGTGTTCGCACAGGCCAAAGTCGCGGCAAAGAAAGCTGCGGCGATCTCCAACCAGAAGCAGATCGGTTTGGCCGTACTGATGTACATGGCGGACGCGGACGACACCTACCCGCGCAACGACGACTGCTACTTGAACAGTTCGTTGAATACTGCGTTGAACAACCAGACCGGCGACCCGTCGCCTTGGTGCAACGGCACGAACGGCTACCCGTTCCGCATGAACCACTACTCATGGCAGAAGTGGGTCGTGCCCTATGTGAAGAACATCCAGTTGTTCGAGCACCCCGCTCGGACGACGATCAATGCCAACACGTTTTCTTGCCCGCAGGGCCAGTGGACGCAGTGCGGCCAGATCATGGGTTCGTTCGCGATCAACCTCGCGCTGACGGGCGCGCTCAACACGTGGAACCGCTCTGCAACTGCCGCAGGGAGGCTGCGCAATAGCTGGCTCGGTGGCCGACAATCGGGGCTCCCCGACGTGTCGAAGGCCATGCTGCTGTTTGAAATGGGCAACCCCGAGATCAGTTTCGCTCCTGTGACTGTGACCACGGATCAGAATCCGCTCTCCACACAGACTGTTTACCCGATGGCGGTTCGTGAGTTCTGGCGCGCCAACTTCATGAAGGCGTCCGGGGCTGGATGCGTGTTCGGTAACGAGCCGGACCCCCGTGCGACCGTGGGTGGAAACGTGGTCGTTGGGTTTGCCGATGGCTCCGCCAAGGCGGTACCTGCTGGGCAGTTCCTTGCCTGGACGCCCACCGCTGCTGAGTTCAACGTGACTCTCGACGCCAACACCCTCTGCGGGATCAGTTCGGGAACGTTCCGCCCGTCGGTCACTTCGTCGGCGCTGAACCTGAACATCAATTACCCGTTCTGGGGTTTGACCAACTAACCATGCGAAAACTGACTTGGATTCTCGGATTGGCGGCCGTGGTCGCAGTTGGATGCGGCGTGGGCCAAATCTCGCGCGACGACCAGTTGAACCGTTACGAAGAGAACAAGAAGGAAGCAGAAAAGCTGGCCGCTGAGAGAGGGGAGGTCGCTCCCCCTCAGGAAGGTCAGGGCGGAAACTGACCGAAGGGTCCGCAACTGCGCGACAAGGCGCTCGGGACGGCTCGCCGCCCTGGGCGCTTTGCGCATTACTGGGTCTCGTTGCCAATGGTCCCACCTCGCGCAACCTGCTGATTCACCGCCTTGTACCTGCAACGTGAGCGGGGGGCGAAACCGCCACTCGCCAGGAGGCAAGAAATGGTTGCATTGGGCGATGTGTTTTCCGTCGTAGCGGTTCTTTTTGGAGTCTGTTTGGCGATCTGGGCCTTGATGGTCGGAGTGTCGATGTTGTTCTCGGCCAAATCCGACCGGGCGAGCGAGATCATTCAGAGTCATCCTTGGGGAGCGCTTCTCTTGGGAGCGGCGATTTCGTTGGTCGCTGGGTTCATCTCAATCTCTCTCATCAGCCTTCCCCTTCCGGGCCCGAAGCTGGCCGGGACGCTGGTTTATCTTTCCGTGTTGAGCTTGGCCGCCGTGGGAAGCGGGGGTCTTGCGCTTCTTGCGGGTGAGCGGCTGCGACCCCTCGACCCCGCGCTTTCGGAGTTCCGGGCGGTCGCCAAGGGCTCGGCGATCCTCGTCGCCTCGGGGTTACTGCCCCTTTTGGGGTGGTTCGTGTTCGTCCCCGCGATGCTGTTCGTGTCGGTCGGCGCGGGGGTAATGGCTCTTCTGGGGCGGTCTCCGAGCCGCACGGGATTGGCCGTAAACCCTGAGGGGGTGTGATGAAACTCAGCCGCCGCTCCGCGCTCAAATGGGCTGCGTTGGCGGGAGGCGCAGCGTCGCTTGCCGGTTGCGAGCGGATCGCCCGTTCCGTCAGCCGCGCTCCCTTACCCGACCGAATCGCCTTGCCGGAAGGTCCGGTCGATCCCCTCGTTCGGTTGATTGACCGAACAGGGTTTGGTCCGACCCCCGGCCAGGTGGCTCGGGTGAAGCTGATGGGCCCTGCCATGTATATCGAGGAGCAACTGCGAGGGGACCTTTCTGAAGAGCCCCACCTCGAATTCGCGCTGAATCGGCTCGACGTGAACCGAGTGCATTCCGCCGAATTGGAGGATGTCCCGGAGGAGCTTGCCCTCGAGCAGTTGCAGCGCGCGGCGCTCTTAAGGGCCGTTTACAGCCGAAACCAGCTCAAGGAGCGCCTCGCCGATTTCTGGACGAACCACTTCAACATCTATGCCCGGAAGGCTCGCGGAGTGTATTCGAAACCGGACGATGAGCGGCGGGTGGTTCGGGACCACGCGCTCGGGTGGTTTTCCGACATGCTCCGCGAGTCGGCGACCAGCCCCGCCATGATCGAGTACCTCGACAACCAACAAAACCGCTCCGGGGTGCCCAACGAAAACTACGCTCGCGAACTGCTCGAACTCCATACGCTGGGGGTGGACGGTGGCTATACGTACCAGGACATCAAGGAGCTGGCGCGATGCCTGACGGGATGGACCGTGGAGACGAGGTTTCTTCGGCCGCGAGGCAGGATCAGGTTCGATCCAGACCTTCACGACGACGGCCCCAAGCGGCTGCTTGGCCAGTCAATCCCCACAGGGGGCGGGGAGCGTGATCTCGATCGTGTGCTCCACATCCTCTCGCGCCATCCTTCGACGGCGAAGTTCATCTGCCGGAAGCTCTGCCGCCTTTTCTTGGGCGACGACGCCCCGCGAGCCTACGACGTTGCGGTTACGGCGTTCACGGCTTCGAACGGCCCCAAGCGGGCCGGCGACATTCGCTCGGCGGTTCGGGCGATCCTCGCTTCAGGGCTGGATGAGTCTCGGCCGATTCTCAAACGTCCGTTCGACTGGGTAGCTTCGGCGCTCAGGGCTTTGCGCGCCGACACGGACTGCGACAGGTCGATCCTCGAGCATATCGACTCGATGGGCCAGCCCCTTTACGAGTGGCCCATGCCCGATGGCTACCCCGACGACACCGTTTCTTGGACGGGATCGATGTTGCCGAGGTGGTCGTTCGCTCTGGCATTGGGCTCGAACGAACTCCCCCGCACGCAACTCGACCTCAAGGCCCTGGCGGCGGCTCACGGGGGCGACTCTGCTTCGGCGATCGCCGCGACCGTCTTGTCCCGGCGCGCGGACGACGAACCCGTGAAGGCGATCGTTCGCGCCGCGAGCGACCCCGAGAATCTGGGATTGGTCGCGGCGTTAGCCCTCGCCAGCCCGGAGTTTCAGTGGAGATAGAACGATGAAGAAGGATTGGATGGCTTGTGATGGAACGGGGCGCGAGTCGCGCTCGGGCGCTTCGATTGCCGAGGAGCAACCCATGGGCGCCTCTCTCACTCCCCTCAGCCGCCGCACACTCCTCACGACGGCTGCGCTCGGTTGGATTGGGTGGCTGGGCGCCCAAAGGAGCGCGCTCGCTGAACTCACCCTGCGGCCAAGCAAGGGGAAGGACGACGGCAGAATCCTCGTGGTGCTGTTCCTGCGGGGGGGATTGGACGGCCTCAACGCTGTCGTTCCCTATGCCGAAGACGACTATCACAGGCTCCGCCCGACGCTTGGGTTGAAGGCCCCGAACGACAAGACTTCATCGAGCATCGATCGGACCCTCGACTTGGATGGTTTCTTCGGGCTCAACCCTGCGCTCGCGCCGCTCCTACCGCTGTTTCGCGAAGGGCGGCTCTCCGTGGTTCACGCGGTCGGCTCCAACGACCTTACTCGCTCGCACTTCGAAGCGATGAGCGCGATGGAGCGCGGGGTTGCGACCGCAAAAGCTTCCGCTTCGAGCGGTTGGCTGGCGAGGTACTTGAACGCAACTGCCGCCGAACCGCTCTCCCCGCTTCGAGCCGTCGCGCTGAGTTCGACCATGCCCGACTCCCTTCGAGGGGCCACGCACGCCATTCAACTGGAGTCTCTCGACGACTTTCGACTTTCATCCGGCGACCGCAAGTGGGTCGAGAGCTTCCAGAAAGGGCTCGGCGAGCTTTACGAGGGGGGAAGCGATGCCGTTCGGGAAGCGGGGCGGCAAACGCTCGAGGTGCTGGATTCGCTCTCGAAGATCGATCTGGATTCGTATCCGTCAGAAAGGGGCGTCGCCTACCCCGATTCCGAACTCGGGCGGGGGCTGCGGCAGGTTGCGGTGATGATTAAGACCGGCCTAGGCCTCGAGGTCGCTTGTCTCGACCGAGGGGGCTGGGATACCCATTTCGGGCAGGGTCGTTCCGAGGGATTGCTTACGGGTTTGCTCGACGACCTCGCTCGTTCGCTGGCCGCCTTTGCCGCCGACATCCGCGCCTTTCGCGAGCGCGTGACGGTCGTCGTACAGACTGAGTTTGGCCGCCGGGCGTACGAAAACGTCACGTTGGGGACCGACCACGGCCGGGGTTCGGTGATGATGCTCCTCGGGCCGACCGTCGCCGGAGGAAAGGTGGCCGGAGAATGGCCCGGGATGCGGAAGGACCAACTCGAAGAACCCGGAGACTTGCGGGTCACCACCGACTACCGGCAGATTCTCTCAGAAGCGCTTGCGTGGCATTCGGGGAGCGATTCGAGCCTCGAGGTGTTTCCGAGCTTCTCTGCCCGGCCTTCGGCCTCGTTCGTGCTCTAGACCCGATCACTTCAGCGATTCAAGATCGGCTTCGCGGAGCAGAAGCATGTAATGAGGCGTGAACTCCAGTTCTTCCTTCGTGAGTTCCTTTTTCTGCTCTTCCCCAATCGACGAGGCGAATTTCTCTCTCATCCGCTTGGTTGAGACCTTATGAACGTCTCGCGCGACCGCGCCGGCGGATTCGACGTCGATCTTGACCGCGATTTGGTCTCTGCCGTAGACGTTCTGAACGGTGCCCGTGAGCCCAGCCATGTGGTCGAAGTACCGATTCATCATGCGGTCTTCGGGCGTCGTTTCCCGCGTGACGATCCGGACACGGTCGTTCTCTTTGAACTTGGGCATGAGGGGATTGTACCTGGAGGGCCGGGGCTGCGCGACCCTTGATTGTGCCAATGACGGGGCAAGGGTGATCAGCCAGAGGCGCGGTCTCGGGTGCCCCGGTCTGACCCGTAGGGCAGACCGGGACGACTCAGCCGTCGAGCATGGGGGGATCTCGGTCCTCCCACGGGTCTCGTACCAGTGTCGCCGATCCCGCAGAGGACCAGACGTAGTCTTCCGCACGTTCGGCGAGTCCGCGCCGCACCGGATTCTCGTCAATGTACTTCACTTTCTCAAGGAATTCGTCGTGAGAGTGAATGTTGCGATCGTAACCTCCCCCTGGCTGCCAAAGATGATACTGGCCCTTGGCGTCCGTAGCCCGTTCGACCAACGAAGGGCTTTCGCGCTTCAGACGCTCCAACACTGCCGTAGCCGTCCTCGACTTTAGCGCCGACATGATGCGGCGCACGTTTGCAACCTAGGCGTTTGGGGGAAGCAGCAAGTGCAAATGGTCGGGCATCGCCACAAAAGCGTAGAGCCGGAAGTCCAAGCGGCTCTTCGTGTGGGCGAGATACTCGACGACGGCGTCCTTCGCCCAGTCGCTCCTTAAGAGGGGGAGCCTGTGGTAACAGGAGAAAGTCAGGAATCTGGAGTCCCCAGCCAATTCGATTCGCTTATTGGATCGACTTCGTTCCATGGTTGGACTGGTGTTGTGATACCCGGTCTGCTCTGCGAGTCAGACCGGGGCACCCGGTGGGAGATGGGCGGCTTCATGATCCGAACTTTCTTGGCTTCGAAGTGCAGGTGTGGAGTTTCCTGCTATGATATTGGGAGAGGGCATGGGGAGTCGAAGCGGGTTTGCTCTGGTAGCGTGTATCGTGTTTGCGGTCGCTGGACCGCAGAAGCAGCGATCCGTCTACGAGACCGAGATTCTCTCGTCGCGCACGACCCTCGACCAAGAGAGGGTCGTTAGGAAGGCGGTCGCGTCCGAGCGGCTGGGAGAATATGCGGCGGCTTTCAAGAAGCTCAGCGGGGAGAAGTCTGGCGAGAAGTTTCTCTATGGATTTATGAGAAGCTACTATTGGGAGATGCTGCTACGGGCACATGTCGGCTATGGTATCCCCGCACCCAGGGGAATGTCTGACTTTACAGGGGTATTCGAGTCCTGTAGGAAAGTTCCTCACGTGCTTGAAGGCGATGCAGCCGCTTTGGCAGGGTACTACTGGTGGCTGCGCCTGTATTCTAGCTATGAGCCGGGACTGGCACCCCCGAAAGAGGAATACTCCTATGAGACGATCAAGGTCAACGGCAAGCCTACAAAGGTAAAGTTCGTCCACATCGTCGCCGATCCTGACAAGGACCGGCGACTCGCCGAACTTTTCGGCATGATGAAGAAGCTCAACCCCAACGACCCTATGGTACTGGAGATCGCCGCCATTCGCGAATCCGACGCTTCCAAGAGCTACGACCTCATGAAGAAAGCCTATGACGCCGGGGGTAAGGATCTCTTTCCGGAGCGAGCCCTTTTGCACCTTTATGAAAAGGCCAAGAAGCTCGGCCGTAACGACAAGGCAACCCTACATAAGAAGGAGCTTCAATCCTGGCTCGAAGCTAACAAACGCTCGGCATGGGCAATCGCCTTCTCGCGAGAGCATCCGGAATTCAAAGGTTGAGCAGCAACGGCTCGCGCTTGGCCCGACAGTCCCAGACCAGACAGCATCGACGGCTCAACCCCCGTGGCCACCGCATTCGCGGGCGACCAGGAGAGAATCCCTCACCCCCTGGCCCCCTCTCCCTCGGACGGGCGAGGGGGGATTTCCTTCGTTTTCCCGGTCTGCTGTTCTAGGCAGGCTGGGGCGCCCGGGCCTCAGTGTCCGGTCTGTTCTGCGAGTCAGACGCGGGCGACCAGGAGAGAATCCCTCACCCCCTGGCCCCCTCTCCCTCGGACGGGCGAGGGGGAATCTCCGTCGTTTTCCTGGTCTGCTGTTCGAGGCAGGCTGGGGCACCCGGGCCTCAATTTCCGGTCTGCTCTGCGAGCCAGACACCGGGACCCCCGCGCCGCCAACCCGACCGGCTCGAGGAGGTCGGGGCCGGACCTATGGATTTTCGCAAGGAGCCGGTATAATCCCATGTCGTCCGCGCAGGTGGTGGAATTGGTAGACACGCTACCTTGAGGTGGTAGTGCTCACAAGGCGTGAAGGTTCGAGTCCTTTCCTGCGCACCAGGCTCCCGTCCGGCCTATCGAGCGGGTAAGACGACCCCTTCGACGCTCCCGAACCCGACCCGATACCCCTGACCCTCGCCCCAGCCGGTCAGGATGACTCGATCTCCGTCCTCGAGGAACGTGCGCGTCTCCCCCGTTTCTTTCATTGTGAGGGGCCGCTCGCCCTTCCAGGTGAGTTCCAGCAAGGAGCCGAACGTGCCCTCTTCCTCGCCGCTGATCGTGCCGCTGGCGCAAAGGTCGCCCGAAGTGAGGGGCGCGCCGTTGCTTGTGAGGTGGGCGATCTGCTGCGCCATCGACCAATAGAGGTGCTTCGTGCTCGATCGTGAGATGACTTGCGGGCGCGACATCGCAGGGGTCTGGAGCAAGACTTCGAGCTGAATGTCGAAGTGGTGGGCGCCTGTCGTCCGAAGGTGGGGGAGCGGCGCAGGGTCTTGCGGCATCCCCTGGATGCGAAACGGCTCCAGCGCGTCCAGCGTGACGAGATACGGGCTTGCGCTGGTCGAAAAACTCTTGGAGAGAAACGGACCGAGCGGCTGATACTCCCAACGCTGAAGGTCCCGCGCCGACCAGTCGTTGACGAGCACGAGCCCCAGAATGTGGCCTTCGGCCTCGCCCGCCTGGACTGGCTGCCAAGGCACGGACGCTTGGGCGATATAGAAGCCCATTTCGAGTTCGAAGTCAAGTTCCTGACAAGCGCCATAGACCGGAGCATCCGCACCCGCCGGCAGGTACTGGCCCTTCGGGCGGACGATGCCTGTGCCGCTGACAAAAACGGTCGAGGCCTTTCCGTTGTAGGCGATGGGCACGTGGCGGTAATTCGGAAGCAAAGGGGGCTGGGTGGGCCGGAACATTCTGCCGACGTTGGAAGCGTGATGGATGCCTGAGTAAAAATCCACGAAGGACGAGCAAAACGTGGGGACTTCGAAGGTGGCCGTCTCGGCGTCGAAGAAGGCCCCCTCGGTGGCTTCCGCGTTGTCTCGCAACTCCGGGTTGTCGGCGTCGAGCAGTTCGGCAATCTGGCGCCTGAGGTCCGAAAGGCCCGTGGGAAGCGCGGGAAGGTCCGGCCCGATGCCCAGAGCCGCGGGTTCGTTGGGGTTCGCAAGGTCGGCGATGTCAAGGAACACACGGTCGGAGTACTCGCCCAAGAACCCATGTTCGATCAAAGAGTCGATCGAAAGGAGCTGATCGCCGATGCGAACGCCCAGGTGAATCTCGCCGAGCTCGGGCTCCTCGAACCTGCAGAACGGAAGATTCTGGATCGGGAAATGGGAGCCTTCAGGGACCGGCGCCCATGTTGTGGCGGTTGGGGGAACGATGTACTTCATGGTGTTTGGGGGGCAGCGAGGCCCAAGCTCGCGAGGTCTTCGAGGGGTTCATCTACGGAGCACGATCCGATCGTGAGCAACGCCCCTCGCAGGTCACGCACCGTTTCGATCGAGCCACTCAAATCGGTCCAGCCGAATGCGGTGTCCTCGAACCGGAAGTGGCCGGGTTCGCTGTCCTCGAGCACGGCAGCGATTTCGCTGACGGAGAGCTGATGCTCCCAATGCAGGGCTGCTGCGGCGAGAACGTTGAGGAACCCATGCGATCGGCGTCCTTCAGGGTCGTCGTGGCAAAACGGATGGTGCAGTCCTGCGGTCAGCTTGAACGGAATTTCGAGGTCGATCGACTGCTGGAGAAACTCGGCGAGATCTCTTGCGGAAGGGTAGCCGCGATCGGGCAGGCCCCCCGTTCGAGCCTTGGCCCCGACGTTGGGGCGCTCCGCGATCAAGGCCAGCCGATCGGAGATGCCCTCCTCCCAACCTACCTCCGCGAATGCATCTCCCTCAAACGCCGACGAAAGCGCCTGGAGGGCCGCCTCAAAGTCGCGGGCGTTCGGGGGAGTCCGTGCCTCCAAGCACTCCACGGCCGCCCGTTCGCCAAACTCCGAAGCAAACGATTCGAGGTCCCGCAAGTCGAGAGCGAGCCCTTGCAGGAACGAATCGAGCGAGTCGCCCCCTCGACCGATAGCGGTAACGCCGATTCCTCGCGCTCCATCGGCAGGTAGCTCTGCGCCAAACTCGCTCAACCTCGAAACGGGGCAAGCGAATCGCCTGACCAGCCACGCTTCAGGACCCCCTACGTAGCGCAGGTACTGGGCTACGGCAGGGCCCATATCGAGTCGGGCGGGCGGAAACAGCCCCGCGTAGTCGATCAGGCCCTCGAGGAACGCCCTCAGCGTAGCGCGCATGGGGACAGTATGGCAAACCCCAGTCGGCCCTGACTCGAAGGTATGATCCAGTCGCGTAGACTGACTTCCGACCATGACGCCCACCCCCATCCGAGTTTTCATCGCCGACGACGACTCCATCATCCGCCTCGACCTGCGCCAAATGCTCGAGGCGATGGGATATGAGGTCGTGGGCGAGGCCGAGGACGGCGAGCAAGCCCTCCTCGGCGCCCGCAATCTGAAGCCGGACATTTGCATCCTCGACGTCAAGATGCCCGCGATGGACGGGATCGACGTCGCCTCGCACATCGCGAACGAATCGCTCGCTCCCGTGATCCTGCTGACCGCCTATGGCGACGGGGAGTTGGTCGAGCGGGCCCGGGGCGCCAACGTGTTTGGGTATTTGGTCAAGCCCTTCAAGCCGAGCGATTTGGGGCCCGCCATCGAGGTTGCCCGTGGAAACTTCGAGCGGTTCGTTGCCCTCAACAAGGAAGTGGCGTCGCTCGGCAGTCGGCTCGAATCCCGGCGACTGATCGAGAAGGCCAAGGGCACGCTGATGCAGCGCGAGGGGATCAGCGAGGCGGAGGCGTACCGCCGGATTCAAACGCGGTCGATGGACTCGCGGTGCTCCATGAAGGAGATCGCCGAACAGATCCTTGGCGCGGATGCGCAGGGATAGCTCGCCCGAAAGCGTCGTTCGGTGCTATAACGGGCCATGACGCAGCGGCTTTGGGCGCCTTGGAGATTCGGCTACGTCGAGAAAGCGGGGACCGAATCGGGCTGCATCTTTGTCGATCTTCCCGCGCAAGACAACGACCGCGACAACCTCATCGTCTTTCGAGGCGCGACGTGCTTCGTCATGCTCAATAGGTTCCCTTATACGAACGGGCACCTGATGATCGCGCCCTACAAGCACACCGCCGACCTTTCTGATCTGGACGACGCTGAACTCCTGGAGATCAGCCAAGTCCTCGCCCGGTCGGTCAAGTGGATTCAGCGGGCCTACTCCCCCGATGGCTTCAATCTCGGCGTGAATCTTGGGCGGGCCGCAGGCGCAGGAATTCCGTCGCACCTCCACTGGCACGTCGTCCCTCGATGGGAGGGGGACACGAACTTCATGACGACGGTCGGCGAGGTGAGGGTCTTACCGCAGAGCCTCGAACAGAGCTACGACAAGTTGCGCCAAGCGGTGGAGGCGTCGGATGTCTGATCCTTCAGGCGCAGGGCGCGTTGCGTCGGCGGTAGGCGAGCCGGACTTGACTCGACAACGCCAGCCCGTCGAAGAAGCGCTGGCGCAACTGCAGTCGGCAAGCCTTGGCTGCTTCGAATGCGGGCTTGCCCAGCGCCGCCGCAACGTCGTGTTTGGCGAAGGCAACCCGCGTTCGCCGCTCGTACTCGTGGGAGAGGGTCCGGGCGAGCAGGAGGACCAGACAGGCCGCCCGTTCGTCGGCCGCGCGGGGCAACTCCTCGATCGCGCCCTGGGCGACAACGGGCTTTCGCGAGCCGACGTGTACATCTGCAACACGCTGAAATGCCGCGCATGCGATTGGGTCGAGGGCAAGCCCGTCAATCGACCTCCCACCGATTCAGAGGCGTCTGCGTGCAAGCGCTGGTTGATGCCCCAACTCGAAGCGATCGCTCCAGAGGTGGTTCTTTGCGTGGGCGCTCCCAGCGCGCGCAATCTCATCAAGAGGGATTTTCGCATCACTCAAGAGCGGGGCAAGTACTTCCGAACGGCCTACGCGCGGTGTGCCCTTGCGACGCTGCACCCGGCCTATGTCCTCCGGCAGCAATCCGCGGCCCACGACGGCGGCTATTCGCTGCTTGTGGCGGACATTCGACTGGCGTGGGAGACGGCCCTCAAGCTCCGGGGGCAAGCGGAGGCGGGGAAGGCCAAGCCCTTCGAATTCGGCTTGGGGGTCGTTGCTGTCTCCGATTCCGCACCCGATGCCGACGCCACGGGGCCTTCGACGCAATTCGAGCTGTTTTCCGAAGAATGAACCTCACCTCGATCCTCAAGCTGCTGGGCGAGTGCCCGTTGGTGGTCTCCGTGCAGGCGCCGGAAGGCTCGCCGCTACGGGACGATTCGACGCTCGTTCGCCTAGCCCTCGCGAGCGCAAATGAAGGCGTCCGATTGCTTCGGGCGGAAGGGCCTTCCTCCCTTCAGGCGATCGCTCGGTCGACGGGCCTACCCGTCATGGGGCTAATCAAACGGACGTACGAAGGCAGCCCCGTGTACATCACGCCGACCCTTGCCGAGGTCGAGGAGGTTCTATCCGCCGGATGCCGTGTCGTGGCCGTGGACGGTACGGGCCGCCCCAGGCCTCGCGAGGAGTCGCTGAGCGATCTTGTCAGGGCCATCCACCAAGCCGGAGCGATCGCGGTGGGCGACTGCGACACGCTCGACTCGATTCGCCATGCAGTGGAGTGCGGCGTCGATCTCGTCAGCACGACGCTGGCTGGATACACCGCGCCGGGGACCCCTCGCGGACCCGACATCGAGTTGGTCCGGAGAGCCGTGCGCGAATTCGCTGTGCCCGTACTCGCCGAAGGGCGTTTTCAGGAGCCTTGGGAGGTGCAGGCGGCCTTACGTTCGGGCGCGGCAGGAGTCGTGATCGGAGGCGCGATCAATGACCCCATCAAACAAACGAAGAGGTTCCTGGGCGCGTTGCCTTTTCAGGGGGGGCGCGTTGGGGCGGTCGACCTTGGGGGGACTTGGCTGCGGTGCGGGCTCTTCACGAGCGGGTGGGAACTGCTGGAGTCCGATCGCGCTCCCACTCCTCCCGACCCGCAAGAACGCTTGATTTGGATTCGAAGTCGGCTGGAGGATTGGGGCGTCGTCCGGGCGGGCGTCAGTTCAGGGGGCGTGATCGACCCTCAGGGCGGGCGAGTCGTGCGCGCCAAGGACATCATCCCTCGACATGTCGGGAGCGAGTTTTCGCAGGCGACCTTGGGAGTGCCCACCCTCGCGGCCAACGACGGCCACGCTTCGGCCTACGCTCATGCCTGCTTGCCGGAAAACGCAGGTAGGCGAGTCGCTACCCTTGCGCTGGGTACGGGAGTTGGGTTTGGACTTGTCGAGAGGGGCAACCTTTGGCGGGGTCCCAGCGGCGAGCCCCCCGGATTCAACGACGTGGAGTTCCGCCAGGGGAGGACGTATGAAGACGTGCTGGGCGGAGCTTCAAGGGCGTCGGGCTCCGAGGGCGACGCAGGGGAAGTTGAGGCAGCCTTCGACTCTCTCGTCGAATTGTGCCAGAGGCTGTTCCTGCCGGATCGGATTTACGTCTGCGGGTCGGTCGGGCTTGCGATGTCGAGGGAGAGCCCAGCGGTCCGAAGTCCGTTCGGCGAGTTCGCGGGGCTGTACGGCGCGGCCGCGCTCGCATTGTATACTCCCACGGACTGGAGCGTAAACTGAGCTATGGAGATCGTCGACCTCGCCACAACTGGGAAGCGTGGGTTCAACCGCGCCACGAAACTCCTGCTGAAGGAGTTCGCCGAAACGATCCCCAGCATCTGGCCCACCAAGCAGGCCGCCGAAGAAGAGGTTCGAGCGGCGTTGGCAACGGGCTCGGCTCTCGCGGCGATCGACGCCAAAGGCCAGGTGGTGGGATGGTGCGCCGCCCAGCCCCACTACAACGGTTGCGTGTGGCGGGTGCGGCCAGTCGTGGTCGATAGCGCGTTCCAAGGGATCGGCATCGGGACGATGCTGCTTCGCCACCTTGAAATGCGCGCCAACATGGCCGGAGTTCTTACGCTTTGGGCTTCATCGGACGACGAAATGGCTCTGACGCCGTTTTCCAACGTCAACCTGTACGCCGACCTTCCGAGCCGCTTTGCCCGGGTTCACGAAATGCGGGCGCATCCTCTGGGGTTCTATGTCGCGTATGGCTTCTCGATCGTCGGCGTCCTACCGGATGCCTATGGAAAGGGCAAGCCCGACATCTTTTTGGCCAAACGCGCCGTGATCGTCCCGCCCGAGCACGACGACGGGGCCTGAGGGTCTCAGGTTGGTAAACTCGGCACTCGATGCCCGAACTCTTTGTCGAACTCGGCTGCGAGGAACTCCCGCCGTCATTCGTCCGCAAGGCCGCCAGCGATTTGTCTCAGCAGATTCAGCAAAGGCTGGAGGCTGAGCGCATTGGGTTCATCGCCGGATCGGGTCCTTTCGGAACTCCGAGGCGGCTGATCGTCCATCTCGCCGATGTCGATGCGCAACAGCCCGACCTGAAAAAGAGAGTCCGCGGCCCTTCGGAGGCTGCTGCGTTTGGGCCTGAGGGATCTCCTTTGCCCGCGCTTCAGGGTTTTTGCCGTTCGGCGGGAGTCGATCCGAGCGAAGTCGAGGTCGAGGGAGGCTACGTCTGGGCGGCTAAGGTCGAACCCGGAAAACCCACTCTCGAAGTGTTGCGGGAGCTCCTTCCGGCGGCGATCCGCAGCCTGTCCTTCGAGAAGTCCACGCGCTGGAGCACGGGCCGGCTCAAGTTCGCGCGCCCGATTCGCTGGGTTGTGGCCGTTTTGGGGGGGCAAACCGTCGAATTCGAACTCGAGTCCGTGCGTTCCGGCCGCGCGAGCCGGGGCCACAGGTTCCTGGCGAGCGGGTCGTTCGAGGTCGCAAGCTTCGACGATCTGATGACGGGTTTGAGGGATCGTTTTGTCGAGCCTGATCCCGCCCAAAGGGAGCGAATGATCCGGGAGGGTTCCCTCGATGCGTCGAGCGGGATGGCGGTGCTGACAGACGCTCTCGTCGACGAAAACGTGATGCTCACGGAGTGGCCGATACCCACGCTGGGAGGGTTCGACGAGGGGTATTTGGCGCTCCCCGAGCCGGTTCTCATCACGGCGATGGCCAAGCACGAGCGGATGTTTCCTGTCCGGGGCCCCGGCGGCGAGTTGTTGCCCCAGTTCGTGTTCGTTCGAAACTCGGGAGAGGAGTCGGTGGTCTCCGAAGGGGCTCGCTGGGTGTTGAGCGCCCGATTCAACGACGCCAAGTTCTTTTTTGAAGAGGATCGCGCCCGAACGCTCGAGGAGTTCCGCGAGACCACAGCAGGGATTCTCCTGCACGAGAAGCTGGGCTCGATTCTCGACCGCTCGAACCGAATTGGGAAGCTGGCTGAGTTCCTTGCTCGGACCAGCGGGCAGTCGGATGAAGTGGTTGGAGCGGCTGCCGAAGCCGGGCGGCTGTGCAAGGCCGACCTCAGCACGGGGCTGGTCAGCGAACTCGCCAGCCTGCAAGGGATCGTAGGCGGGATATACGCGCGCCGAGATGGCCTGCCGGAGGCCGTAGCCGCTGGAATCGAAGGCCACTACGACCTCGGACGCGCGCTCGAAGCGGCAGTCAAAGGGGAACCTGTCGCGTTGCTGGTGCTGATCGCCGACCAACTCGATAAGCTGTTTGGCTACCTCTCGGTGGGTCTTGCGCCTTCGGGGTCGTCGGACCCTTACGGTCTTCGCCGCGCGGCAGGCCAACTGATCGAAGCCGCCTGGAACTGGGCGCCGGGGCGGCCGTTGTATTCGCTGGAAACCCTTTACTTCGCGGGCCAGAACTTCGAATCGCAGGGCATCGACTTCGACGAGGGCGCGACGATCGAGTCCCTCACGAGGCTGTTCTTCGCGCGATATGAAGCGCTGCTGCCCGATGCGCAAACGAGTCACTTGGAGGCCGCTGCAGGCTCGCCGCTACTTGATGCGCTTTGCCCAAGGCACGTTCGGCTTAAGCTCCAAGTGATCGGCGATCTCATCGGTGACCGTGAGTTCGTTTTCACGGCCACCCGGCCGATCAACATCTTCGCTTCGGCGCTCGAAAAGGGACTGGTTCAGGTGGACGACTCGAACTCGGCGGGCCGGATCGAATGCTTGGAGTCGGAAACAGGCGAGCGGCTTTGCGAGGCGGAGCGCATCGCGCACGAGGCCATCGTGGAGGCGGTCGAAGCCGAAGACGCCGCCGCAGCGGTCCGTTCGCTCCGCGCGTTGCAGGCGCCCATCAACGAGTTCTTCGAAACGACCCTGGTGATGGCCGAGGACCCGCAAGTTCGCGCGGCCCGGCTGATGCTGGCGGGAAGGGTGGCGAGAACGCTTCGGTTAGGGGCTGGCGACCTGAGCAAAGTCGTCGTGGAAGGGGGCGCCGATTGAGCGAGCACGGCGGCAAGGTCCTGGAAGCCGCCCGATCCTACTTCCTGGGCGAGGTGCGCCCGCGAGCCGAGGACATCGATCTCGACTCCGAAGCCCTGCGAAGCGCGCTACGGGGGCTTTGCGAGCGTGGGCTCATGGCGCTTCGGCGTCCTCAAGAATATGGAGGACCCGCCTTGGACGAGGAGGAGTTTCGGACCTTCCAAGAGCTTTCGGCGCAGGCCTCCGGGAGCCTTTCCTTCTTGATGACGCAGCACCAGAGTGCGGTGTCGATGATCGCCAAGTCTGCGAATGAGGGCCTCAAGCGCGAACTGCTCCCCAAGATGGCGAACGGCGAGCGCCTCCTCGGGATCGCGTTCAGCCAACTGCGCCGCCCTGGGCCTCCCTTGCTTGCTGCGCGGCCCGTCGACGGGGGCTATGAGCTTGAAGGAACGATCCCCTGGATCACGGGCTGGACGTTCTTTCCTGAGTTCATCGTCGGCGCAACCTTGCCGTCCGGTGAGGCCGTTTTTGGGCTCATGCCGTTTGAGAATGCGAAGCGGGGCGACGCGGAACTCCGCTTTTCTGAGCCGATGAAGCTCGCCGCAATGGAGAGCGCGCTCACCGTTTCTGCGCGAGTGACCCGCTGGAAGCTACGGGAGGAGGACACCCTATTCGTTCGGCCGGCGGATTGGGCCAAGACCAACGACCTGATCAATATCGTTTTGCAGGGCCACTTCGCGCTGGGTTGCGCGATGGCGGGCCTGCACCTCGTTGAATTGGCGTACGAAAAAAAGGGCAGCGAGACGCTTCGAGAGGCTCATAGCGCGTTGATGGGAGAGATCGAAGCCTGCCGCAAAGCCGCGTTCGAGGCGCAAGAAGCCTCAGGCGAAGTGACTACGGACCGCAAACTCGAACTCCGAGCTTGGGCGATCGACCTGGCGGTTCGGTGCGCTCATGCCGCGATCGCTGCGACTGGCGGGCAGGCGAACTCCTTGCGACATCCCGCACAACGAATCTACCGCGAAGCCTTGGTGTACACGGTCTCCGCGCAAACTCCCGCCATCATGGAGGCCACCCTGCGCCGCTTGATGGGCCGGGGCAAGGAAGCGCAATGACTCCTCCGCGCATTACGGGGACGTTCCTCGACGAGATCACCCACGACATCCCCTCGCAGAATTGGGGTCAAGACGAGTGGGCCAGGGAGTTTGCCCTTTACCGCGCTATCGGAATCGACACCGTAATCCTGATTCGGGCGGGATACCGTGACCGCTGCGTGTTTCCCAGCCGGACCGTTCCCAACCTCCGCCCGGTCTACGACGATCTGGCGGAGATGTTCCTCGGCCTCTCCGAAGAGAACGGCATCCTGTTGTTTTTCGGGCTGTACGATTCGGGGCTGGGCTGGGAGTCGGGGAATTGGGTCCACGATATCGAACTCAACCTCGCCTTCATCGATGAGGTCGCGGAAAGGTATGGCCGATGGCCGAGCTTTGCCGGGTGGTATCTCCCTCACGAAACGAGCCGTTACAACGAGACCGTCGTGCAACTGATCAACACGCTCAGCCCGGTGTGCAAACGCGCCCTCGACCTCCCCGTGTTGGTGTCTCCGTTTCCTCACGGCGTGAAGCAGTTTGGGGCAGGCGCCCACCCGCTCGACGTGGCGAGGCGGGAATGGGAGAGGCTGTTCGCTGAGACCGAAGGATCGATCGACATCTGCGCGTTTCAGGACGGCCAACTCGAATACTCCGAGCTCCCGGCATTCTTCGAGTTGATCGCGCAGATCGCCGCGCAAAGGGGATTCCGGTTGTGGTCGAACCTGGAGTCGTTCGATCGCGATATGCCGCTCAAGTTCCCTCCTGCGGACTGGCGCAACCTCAGATACAAGCTCGAAGCCGCGAGCGGCCAAGTCGAGAAGATCGTCACGTTCGAGTTCGCCCACTTTCTTTCGCCGAACTCGAGTGATCCTTCGGCCCGCCACCTGTTTCGCCGCTATTGCGAGTTCGCAGACCTCGCTCCGGAGATCGGAATCGATCAAACTGGGGTATGAGCGCACTACCGAGAAAGAAGCTGGCCGAAGAGGAGATCTCGGCTGAATTGAGGGATTTCGAGGGTTGGGCCGTGGAGGATGGCAAGCTCGCGAAGGAGATCCCTTTCGAGAAGTACCTGGACGGAGCCGCCTTCGCCTTCGAGGTCGCTAAGATCGCCGAGGAAATGGATCACCATCCGGACCTCATGATCGGCTACTGCCGCGTCAATGTGGCCGTCAACACCCACGACGTCGGCGGGCTTTCGGCTTGGGACTTCGAGTTGGCGCGGCGGATCGACGCCCTCAGGGCTTGACCGCCGATCCGCGCAGCTCGCAGAGACTTCGGATACCTTCGGCTTCCATCCGAGCGACGAGCCGCTTCAGAAGTTGGGGAACCAGCGCAGGCCCCCCGTACACCCAACCCGTGTAGATTTGGCAGAGATGCGCCCCCAGCGAGAGTTTGCGGAACAGGTCGTCGGCATTCATGATTCCCCCGACTCCGATCAGCGTCATCGAACGGTCGCAGCTTCGGTAGAGCTCCTCCAAGACGGCATCGGCGAGCGGGGCGAGCGGTTGGCCTGAGAGCCCGCCGCTCGGGCAGCTTTCGCCTTCGAGACCTGGACGCTGGAGGGTGGTGTTGGAAGCAATGATTCCGGTGAGCCTGCGCTTGTGGGCGACTTCGACCACGTCGGTGAGTTGGCTGGGGGTGAGGTCCGGCGAAACCTTCACGAACAACTTGACATCGGGCAGACTCTCGCTCACCTGGCTCAGCAGATCCTCGAGGGCCTGGCGTTCTTGGAGTTCTCTCAGCCCCACCGTATTGGGTGAGCTGACGTTGATGACCGCGTAATCGGCTCGTCCGGACAGAGTTCGAAGTGCCCTCAGGTAATCGTTCGCCGCACGGTCGTTTGGGGTGTCGCGGTTCTTGCCGACGTTGATTCCCACAGGAATTCCCGGTCGCGCAAAGGCGAGTCTCGACGCCACGAGCTTGCATCCTTCGCTGTTGAACCCGAGCCGATTGACCAGAGCCCGATGCTTCGGCAACCTGAAGAGCCTGGGCTTGGGGTTGCCGGGTTGTTCGAGAGGCGTGACGGTTCCGACTTCGACAAACCCAAATCCCAGGTTCGCCCAATGGTCGAGGGCAATGCCGTTCTTGTCGAACCCTGCCGCGAGGCCCAGCGGATTGGCAAACCGCACCCCGAACAACTCCTGTTCGAGAATCTCATGAGCAAAGCGCTTGCCCCGGAGCGCGCCCGTTGAAATTAACCTCAAGGCGAGGTCGTGGGTCGCTTCGGGGTCGAGCCGAAACGCGAGCGGACGAACGACCGCCTCATAAAAGCCCATTTCGCGATTATGATGGAACGCTCAGTTCAAAGGTCGATTGAGCTCCGCGACCGAGACTGGCGCCCCGCCCTCAGAGGCGGATTTCCAGGCCGCTTCGGTAAGGAGCATCACATCGTATCCGCAAGAGAACGGCGCGAGGACCTCCTCCCGGCCCAGAATGGCTTGAATGAAGTTGGCGTCGGGGTTCGTCCCGCCAGGGATGTGGTCGGCGATCATTTTGGTCCCGTCCGCGCTCACAACGAGCAGTTTTCCTCCCCGAAGCAGGAACCCCCCTTTTTCGCAGGCGATCGTGAGGTCTTCATGCCACATAGGAAAGTCGCCGACGATGGAGAGAACTCCGATGGCGCCCCCTCCGAACTTGACGGTTACCGCGCTGTCGATATCGACGGGAGTCCCTCGGGAGTCCTGAACGGAAGTCACGACCTGCGGGGCGAGGCCCGAAACCCACAACAGCACGTCGACGATGTGGCTCCCCGAGTCGCCGAGTTGTCCGCCTCCTGAAAGGGCCGGGTCTTGCCGCCAGGTTCCTGACGTGAGGCGCTTCCAATCTTGGCAAAGCAGCGCGCTCATGTAAGTGACCTTGCCAAACTCGCCGCTTCGAATCTTGTTGCGGATGAATTGGTACACCGGGGTGGCGTGGCGCTGGTACCCGATCGCACCCACCTTCCCCGAAACGGCCAGCTTGTTGATCAGGGTGAGCGCGTCGGCGGAAGTGGTCGCGAGGGGCTTCTCGCAGAGCACATGCAGCCCGACGTCGAGGGATTTGACGACTTGATCGAAGTGCTGGGCATGAGGGGTATTGATCTCTACGGCGTCGAGGTCCTCCGCCGCCAACATCTCTCGGTAGTCCTCGTACACGTTGAGGTCGCTCAACCTCGGAAACGCGCTCCTCGTTCGCTCGATCTGCGCAGGGTCGCAATCGGTCAAGGCGACGATCTCTGCCTCGGGCACGTCGAGCAATTGTCGAATGTGCGCTCGCGCCATCGAGCCGCAGCCGATCAGCCCCACCCGTACCCTGCTCATGCTCCGAGTAGTTTACGTTCTCGGCGAGCGATCCTGCATCGAAGGGTCCAATTTCCATGGAAAACCCCGCGAGGCAAGATAGAATGTCAGGGGTTCGGCGATGCGAAAGTTTCTCTTACGGTGGATTCTCCTTGCGGTTTCGGTTGCGGCTGCCGCGACCCTGACGCAAATGCTGGGGCTCGCCTTCAAGGCCCGTGTGGACTCGGCGGAAGGCGTACTTCAACTGTTTCTCGGCGTGGCGATCCTGGCGCTGCTCAACGCCACATTGGGGAAGATTCTCAAGTTCCTGACCGTTCCGCTCAACTGTTTGACTTTGGGCCTCGTTTCCCTGGTCGTCAACGCGCTCATGCTGTGGCTGGCGGCTGGATTTCACATCGGGTTCGAGATCGACGGGGACGTGTTCTCGCAGTTTCTTGCGGCATTCGTGGGTAGCCTCTTAGTGTCGTTCATCAACGGCGTTCTCGGCGCGTTTCTTGGCGACGAAGACAAAGACTCCTAGCCCAGAGCCATGATTTCTCGGTATCGCTTCCGCAAGCTCATGGCCCCCACAGCGGGCTTTCGTAAGGCGCTGCTGGTTTTTGTGCTGGGGCTCCTGAGCTTCGCAGTGGGTTCGGCGCTGAGCTTTCGGCAGGTGATCCTCCCGATCCTGGAGTCGCTGCAACGGGCTGCATCCAAAATTCTCGTGCGGATCGTGCCGCCGGACAGCCTCGAACAGGCGACCCACCTACTCGGCGGCGCATTGCTGTTCTTGGGGCTGTTCGGAATCGTCTGGGGGATCCGCTCCGCGGTCGTCCATATCATCCGGACCTTGACCGGGCATCGCGGAGGTGTGGCGGACGTCTTTATCCGCAGGCAGGCGCTCGCGCAAGGGCCGCGGATCGTGGCGCTGGGCGGAGGGACCGGACTCAGCACGCTCCTCAGGGGACTCAAGCAGCACTCCTCGAACATCACGGCCATCGTGACCGTCACCGATGACGGCGGAAGCAGTGGGAGGCTCACGAAGGAGAAAGGGATGATCCCTCCCGGCGACATCCGCAACTGCCTCGTGGCCCTCGCGGACGCTGAAGTCTCGATGACGGACCTCTTTCAACACCGCTTCGGCGCGGACAGCGGGTCGCTGAGCGGCCACTCCATCGGGAACCTCTTGATCGCGGCGCTCGCGGACCAGCACCACGGCGATTTCGAAAAGGCCATCGAAGCCGCTTCGGACGTTCTCCTGATCCGAGGGCGGGTCGTGCCTTCGACGCTAAGTAACGTCAGACTCAGGGCGGTCTTGGACAACGGCGCGGAGGTTTGCGGGGAGACGAACATTGTTCAGACGGGTCAGAGGATTCGCCGGATGTTCCTCGACCCAGAACTCGTTCAGCCGCACTCCGTGGCGCTTGAAGCGATCGCCAACGCGGACGTGATCTGCATCGGACCTGGCAGCGTTTACACGAGCGTCATTCCCAATCTGCTGGTCGATGGCATCGCCGAAGCGCTTCGAGACGCTCCTTGCCCGAAGGTTTATATCTGCAACGTCATGACTCAGCCGGGCGAAAGCGACTCCTTTACGGCCTCGGAACACGTTACGGCGATCCTTGCCAACGTCGAGGAGCGCGTGTTCGATTGCGTGCTGGTCAATACGGGGGTCCCCAGCTCTTCGGCGATCGAGAAATACCGGGATTCGGGGCAGTTTCTCGTCGAATCGGATTCCGACAGGATTCGCGCTATGGGGTTTCGCGTGCTTGCGAGCGATTATATGAGTGAGACGGACGTCGTGCGTCACGATCCGTTGAAGGTTGCGGCAAAAGTGATGAGCTTGGTGGGGCGGTAATGACGAGCGAGAGGGGCCTCCTGTTGGTCCTCAGCGGGCCGAGCGGCGTTGGGAAGGACACCCTGCTCGACGCTTGGATCGCGCGCAACCCAAGGGTGCGACGGGTGATCACGTACACCACCCGTCCGCCAAGGCCCAACGAAGAAAACGGCGTGGATTACCACTTCGTTACGGAAGAACGGTTTCACCAACTCGCCGACGCGGGACACTTCTTCGAGCACAAATTGGTTCATGGCAACTGGTACGCAAGCCCAAAGACCGACGCCCTCGAATTCGTGGCGCAAGGGTACATCGCCGTTCTGAAGATCGACGTCCAGGGAGCGCTGGACGTCGCCCAAGACTTTCCCGAAGCCGTCTTGGTGTTCATCCTTCCTCCGTCGGGTGAGGAGCTGGAGCGGAGAATTCGGAGCCGGGGCGTCGGGGACGAAGACGAGATTCTGCGAAGGCTGGCGAACGCCCACGGCGAGATCGCCAGGGCGGATCGATACGACTTCCGCATCGTCAACGACGAGATCGATCGAGCCGTGTCCGAGTTGGAGAGTGCTGTCGCTTCGGTTCCTCAGTAGCCAAGGTGCGCCCGCGGGCGAGGGGCGGGGCAGCCTGGCTCTGACCCGGGGTAAAATGAACCGGTTACCTGCGCTCCGGCGCCTTCGTTGCGTCCTTTCCTCGCGCCGCGATCGCAGCCTAAGGACTTCAAGAAATGGCTTCTACTTCTTCGTTTCCGGCGCAATTCGATCTCTCCACCGCCGGTGAACTTCTCATCAACCTCCCGGTCGCCGAACTGGTGGCCCATGCCGTACGCAGTGGCGATCGTCTGGCCTCGAACGGCGCGCTCGTCGCCCTCACGGGAAAATACACCGGGCGAACGCCCAAGGACAAGGTCACGGTTCGCGAGTCCGGCAGTGAAGAGCACATTTGGTGGGAGAACAACTCTTCGCTCGATCCGGCAACGTTCTCGGCTCTGCTCGAAAAGGCTGAGCGGTACATCGAAGGCAAGCGCCTGTACGTGATCGATGCTTACGGCGGCGCGGACCCCGCGCATCGAATCAACGTGCGCGTGATTGCCGAGCGGCCCTACCACGCCTTGTTCATCAAGCAGCTTCTGATTCGGCCCGGCCAGAGAGAACTGGACGGCTTCAAGCCCGAATGGACGATCGTCGATCTTCCGCTCCTTCATGCGGACCCCGCAACCGACGGCACCCGAAGCGAGGCCGTGATCGCGTTGAATTTCGCCACCAAGACGGTGCTCATCTTTGGCACCCATTACGCGGGCGAGATGAAGAAGTCGGTGTTCACGATCTTGAACTACCTGCTTCCGCTGAAGGGCGTCATGAGCATGCACTGCTCCGCGAACATCGGCCCGTCCGGCGATACGGCTCTGTTCTTTGGTCTCTCGGGTACGGGAAAGACGACGCTCAGCGCCGACCCTGAGCGACACCTCATCGGGGACGACGAGCACGGTTGGACCGAAGATGGCGTGTTCAACTTCGAAGGCGGTTGCTATGCGAAGTGCATCAAGCTCAGCAAAGAGGGGGAGCCGCAGATATGGGAGGCCGTTCGATTTGGGTCCGTACTCGAGAACGTGGTCCTCGACGGCCAGAACGTGCCGGACTACGACGACGGGTCGATTACGGAGAACACTCGCTGCGCCTACCCGATCGAGTACGTTCCGAACGCCGCAGAACCGAGCGTCGGTACGCACCCCAAGAACATCTTTTTCCTGACTTGCGACGCGTTCGGCGTGCTCCCCCCGATCAGCAAACTAACTTCCGAGCAGGCGATGTATCACTTCCTGAACGGATACACCGCGAAGGTCGCGGGCACGGAGGCAGGAATCACCGAGCCGCAAGTGACGTTCTCCACCTGCTTCGGCGCGCCATTCCTGCCTCTGAGGCCCAAGGTGTACGCCGACCTCTTGGGTGAAAAGATCGACCGGCACGAGGCCACGGTTTGGCTCGTCAACACCGGATGGACCGGCGGACCCTTCGGAGTGGGTACGAGAATGAAGCTCTCGCACACCCGTGCCCTGCTTTCGGCGGCGCTCTCCGGCGATCTGTCCCAAGTTCCCTTTGTCGAGGACGCCGTATTCGGACTGTCGATCCCGACGAGTTGCTCCGGGGTGCCGAGCGAGGTTCTCGACCCCCGCAACACCTGGGCCGATAAGGACGCCTACGATGCCCGCGCAAGCGAGCTCAAGAAGATGTTCGACGAAAACTATCGGAAATTCGCCTGAGACCAAGTACCGGGTCTAGCCTGATTCTCGTAACATTGGATTCGTTGGAGCGTTCGACTGACGTGGCACGCATCACCTTTCTCTTGGCCGCTATCGTCGCCTTGCTGGGCGCTTCTGGTTGCACCAACACGGGCCTGTTCTTGACTCAACTGGCCGGGATCGTGACCGACGCGAACGGCGACCCCGTAAGGAACGCCCAAGTTACCGCAGGTTCGCGTACGACGCAAACGAACTCAGGAGGCGCCTATGTCATCGATCGGCTCCCCGAGGGGACGCACGTCGTTCGAGCTTCGATCACGTCGCAAGGAGTGACGTTCTCGGGTCGTCAGGTTGTGTCGGTGTTTCGAGGCGAGCGGTCCAAGAGCGCCAACATCACCGTCGTCCGGACCGATCAGCAGGCGCGGATGTATGGGACCGTCCGAGATCGTTTCGGGAGTCGGATTGCCGGTGCGAGGGTGTTCGCTTATGCGGGCACGCTTTCGAGCAACGTTTCGATCACGAATTCGAACGGCGACTACGACCTTCGGGAACTGATGTCCGGCGTCACCTATGAAGTGAGCGCGAGCGCGCGGACCTACGACAACGACAACTCCGTGGTGCTCCTTTCTGCGGGCGAGGCCAGGCAATTCGACTTCGTTCTCAACGACGAGTCCAACGCGAGCCTTCCCGCTCCGACCAACCTGTTTGCCGTCGCTTGGACTACGCCGTATGAGGTAACTCGGACACCCGAGACTGACCGAGCCTACGAAGCGATCAAGGACTACCTGAAGCCCGAGCGCGGCCGCAGAAAGGCGAGCGGACGCCTTACGCCCGGCGGTTATCATGTCGAAGCCGACCTCTTTTGGGACCCGGTCAGCTCGACGACGCTCGAAAACCTCCTCGGGTACGGGATCTACCGGGCGACGACCGCCCTTGGAGCGAGCGTAGCCGTCGACTTCCTTCGCGACCCCTACGCGACGTTTTTCGCTGACATCGACGACAATCTGCGCGAAGGCAGGACCTACTATTACGAGATCACAGCGCTCAACACGTCCTACCCGGACACCCAGAATAGCGAAAGTGGGTTCAGCAACCGGTACGGAGTCGAGACTCTGGGCGAGCTTGCGCTCCTTCAGCCCACGCTGTCTCCGCTGACGTTTCGTTGGTTGGCCGCGGTGGGGACGACCGAATACGCCGTGTACCTTTTCGACAGTTACCCTGGAATCGCAGTGACTCCGGTCTGGTCGTCGTTTGCGACTTCGGGAACTTCGATGCAGTACGATGGATCGCAACTCCAGGCGGGCAAGCGGTATTACTACCTTGTCGTCGGTTCGGCGAACGGAGGCGAAAGCCTAACTCTGAGCCGAATTGGGGACTTTGTTGCGAACTAGCCTTTCGCTGGAGAAGTCAAGAAACACAGGGGGGCGCGGGAACATCCGCGTCCCTGAATTGTAAGGAACGAACGTGGCAGAGAATCGCAAGTGGGGAGTTCACGCTTGGGCGGCGCTGCTGGCGCTGGGTGGCTCGTGGAGCGTGGCGCTGGGGCAATCCGGGGTCGTCGAAGTCGAGGTCGGCATCGAACGGAGTCCCGAGAGAATCGCCTCACGGGGCGTCGCGGCCGTGAGAGACCTTGCTCAGAAACTTGCCCGTTCAACGGAGAGCGCGCGAGGAGCGCTCTCCCGCGCAGGAAGGTACCACCCCGAGATTCCGCTCTCGTTTCCGACGGTGGTGCGGTTCCGCTCCCTTGGCTCGCCGCTTCAGACTTTCGCGAGCCAAGTGAGGCCCCCTCGCTCGATGGGGCCGGAAGCCGATCTCAACCTCGTGTTCGATTCCTCGGGGCCGAGGGTGTTTCCCACCCAATACAAACAGCTTCTCATCGACACCTTCAACCAGGCGAAATCGACTCTGAATACGGTTTTTGGCCAGCCCTCAATCGGGGGCGATGTCTATGTCCGCAACTTCGACGCGGACATCGGGGATCGCCACGCCGTAACGGGGGGCTACTTCGTTCCCGACAATGGGGCCGGCGAGGCGGAGATTCGCTTTCCGGTGTATTCGAGCCAAGAGGCCGCTTCGGTCAATTTCGTTCACTGCCTCCTGCTCGCCTATTTGGGGCCGAACTCCTACGCCTACGATGCGTTTCAGGAGGGCCTCGTCCGCGCTGCGGCGATGCGCGTTGTGAGGACCGCAGGAGCGCTTCCGGTCTATCTCGATTCCGAAGTCTTAGGCTTCGTGTTGGAGAACACCTACGACGTCGGCCCGCACTACGACGGATTCAACCAGCGTCCCCTCGGAGGTCCGAGCTTCATCGCCCCGAACCTCGTTTCCGCGCCCTTGCCCGCGGGCGGGAGTCTGGGGGGCATTTACCTGGCCCGTTACCAGATGGCAGGATCGGCCTGGCAGAAGGTGCTCGCTGAGTACCCCGGGTTCCTTTCGGCCTTCAACCCAGCGTTTTACGCCGATCCTTCGATTGGGGGAGATCGTTCGGCGCTAGCAGCGCTGGCGCAAAGCGTGATCGATAGCCTTGCAGGTTCTTCGGGCGCAACCGTCGAGGGACGAAGTTTCGCCGAGTGGATGCGGCGCCAGTCGATCTTGGACACCACGCTCACTTTGGGCCCCAAGCTGTTCGTTCAGAACATTCCACTGCCGCCCGACGCCGGGACCTCGGACTTTGGAGTGGTACTCGTTCAGTGCACCTACTTCGAGACCCGGCCCAACGGCGACGAGGTGCTTCTGAGCGGAGTCAGTTACCCGATCTTCTGGACCGACACGTTCGAGCGGATTTTCCCCAGCGCCCAGGAGGACCGCATGGATATCGCCGGCGCTTACGGGTCAGTCGCGCCGAACCTTCCGGACCTGCGGCTCAACTCCCCCTATCGCGCGGCCGTCGACATCGGAGTTCAAGACCGGATCAATCGGACTTACGTCGCGGCCGGAGCGGTTGCGACGGGGCAGCAGCCCACGCCCAACGACTTCTGGGGCACGATCGTTGGGATCACCCCTCCTCAAGGGGCGACCCTTCGCGTTCGGTTGACGTACGGGGCCACGGTCGTCGATAACATCCCCGTCACCTTTGGCGCGTTCAAGGCGCGGATCAATACGCCCGAGTTTCTGGGCTACCAGAGGCTCCGGGTCGAGGTGATTCAGACGAACGGCCCGCAACAGGACGTGCTCATCGACCGCAGGATCAGCAAAGGTCCGGGGTCCATCGAACTCGATCTCCGGCCGAACGACGGCGAGATCTCAGTGTTCTCCGGCGGACTGCCTCGGGGACTGTTCACCTTGGGGATTGTCGCCGACCCGCTGACGAGCCTTGCGGGTGAGGCGCTGGGAATCCCCGAGGCCGAGGTTTTGGCCGCTCGCTACAACTCGTCCAAAGCCCGTTACGACATCTATCCCGATTCAGGCCCGCTGACGATCGGGCAGGGTTACTTCTTGCGGCTCGAAAGCGCTCAACCGGGCTTTGCATGGCAGGGCCGCACATCACCCGCGACCCCGCTTGCCGTCGCTCTGAGGCCCGGCTGGAATCTGATCGGCAACCCGTTGGGCGAGGCAGTGAGCACGAGCCGGGTAACCGTGGTTCACGCAGCCAACTTCCCCATGTCGTACGGCGAGGCGCTCGGGACCGTTCTGGGGGTGGACTTTTTCGAGTTCGTTCCGGGCGCGCCCGATGCTGCAAGCGGCGCTCCGGAGACGGGCACAATGGCCGCTGCGTCGAACTTCGGCTTGGGAAAGGCATATTTTGTGAGGGTTCTCGCACCTGAAGGGGCGGTTCTCCTGTTCCGCCCAGCACCCGTTTCGATGCCGCAGGGCCCGTTCAACGCCGCTTCGCCCTTTCCGCCGTCCATCGACCCCCTGCAATGGACGCTCAGGCTCAACGTGATTGGCTCACAGGAGCGGAGCGAGGTGTTCGTGGGGCAGAGCCGAACCGCAACTTCGGGCTTCGACCGCGCGGAAGACAGCGGACTGCCGCCTCCGCTCTCCGGCGGGCTTCAAGCGGCTTCCATCACGCGGGCGGAAGCTCTGTTCCGAGACGTGAGGCGTTCGGGCGCGACCGCGTGGCATGAGATTCGCCTCTCAGGCTTGAGACCGGGTCAGCGATACACGGTTCGCGCGGAGGTCGCAGAGGGCTCCCTGCGGCAGTTCGTTTTTCGAGACCCCGAGGCATTCTTCCATCGGACCGTGAGGCCGGCGTTCGAGTACAGCTTCACTGCGACTCTTCCCGATCGGACCCTCTGGGTCGGCGTGGGGAACGTTCGATGAGGAAGTTCAGGCTGGGGGTCTTGGGCGCGATCCTTGCCGGGACTTTGGCGGTCTCGTCCTGTGGCGGGGGCGGCGTGACGGCGCTGGCGACGTTCGTCGGGCGCGTCTTGCAGGTGGAAACGGGCGGCCCGCCCAACCCCCAAGCTTCCGTCCAAGTGGGTTCGAACAGCGCGCTCACGTCGGCGTCGGACGGTTCGTTTCAGCTTAGCGTCCCTACGGGCGCGATGACGCTGATCGTGGACTCCCTGACCTCGACTTCTGGGGTGTGGACGTTCACGGTACCTGCGGCCTCAGGCGTCACGGACGTTGGCGACCTCTGGATCGGCCCGGAGAGGGTGAAGGTTCGCGGGACGGTGCGGGACTCCACGACGCTCAACCCCGTTTCGGGCGCATCCGTCGAGTTTGCGGGGCGCGCGGCGACGACAAACGCCTCCGGCGTGTTCGAACTGGTCGATGTCGCGTACTCGTCGAGCACCCAAACGGCCTTTTGGGGGATTCTGGGATCGATCCGGCACTCGTCTTACTTCAAGGCCGATTTCAGCACGCAACCCAACCTTGCGCAAGCGGGCGTCGTCGAGGTCGGCGACCTCTTTCTCACTCCGCTCAGTGACCCGAACCCGCCCGGTCCACCGTATAACATTTGGGGCATCGTTACTGCCCCTGGTGGAGCCCAAGGGGCGATCGTGAGGCTGAAGCTGAACTCGAATGACATCCGCGTGTACAACGTCGGCGCAGACGGGAAGTATTTCTTCTTCGTCGTCCCGGGCGACTACGTGGTTTCTGCCTCGAAAGACGCGCTGACGGCGCCCGATCAGTCCGCCACCTTGACTCAACCCAACGAGGTGATCCGACGTGATTTCAATCTTCAGTAAGCGGGTGGCGCTTCGACTCGGGCAACTGCTGCTCGCGGCCGTCGGGATCGTTGCCGGGGTGATGTGGGCTCAGTGGATCCTCACCACCGATCCGTTCGCTCAGCTTCGCAGAGGGGCTCCTGAGGGTCTTTCCGAGGAGATTGGGGTTCGGCTGAAGGGCGTCGACGTCAAGATGTATGAGCACGGGACGCTGGTAGGAAGCGCGAAGGTGGGCACGCTCGACATCCGAAGAGATCGCAACCGGTTGGCGTTCCACGAGGTCGCCGACGGGATGTATCGGGGCGCGGACGGCGAGTTTCGATTCGCGAGCCCTGCAGCGACCTACGATTCTTCGTTCCGCCGTCTTGAAGTAGGTTCGGGCGGGCGGATTTGGAACGAGGACATGGACCTTAAGGTGCTTGGGGCGGTGTATCAGGGAAGCACGCAAGTCCTCCAGACTTCTGGCCTGATTACCGGTAGGTTCATGGACGGCTCGATTGAGGCGGAGAACCTGCTCTACCGCCTGGATACCGGCGCCTACCGAGTGGGGCCGATCACCTGGGTAGGCGAGGTCGAGATTCCTGCCGTTCGGAGGCAGGACAAGCCTCAAACCCAGAAGTGGACGATCAAGGCACTGGGCGCGGCGCGAGCCAAAGGCGACCTCGAGTTTTATGAGAACGTCGAGGCGACCGACGGCGAGGTGATCGTCAAGGCGCCGAAGGGCTCACTGAATCGGAAAACGGACGTTTTTGAGGCGACCGGTCCCGTCGAGTACTTCGGGATCGAAGCGAACTTGCGGTGCGACAAGATCGTGATCTTTCGCGCAGAGAAGCGCGCGGTGCTGACGGGCAACGTCACTTTGGTGGTCAAGCCCAAAGAAAATCAAAAGCTCGAGGTGATGGAGATTCCTCCTTTCAGGCCGGTGGTGCCCGAGGAGGTCGCCAAGAACCGCCCCCAGCCCCAAAGCGCGACGGACTCCCAACGCAAGGACGACGACGAGGTGCGCTCGGGGCAGACGATCCGCAAGTATCCCATCCTGATCGCCGCCGAGAAGATCGAGTATTGGTATGCCGAGGGCAGCCGTCGGGCGATCATCACAGGCAAGCCGCAGGCGCGCCAAGAACTGCCGGAGGGTCGGTGGAGGCACCTGTGGGCGCCGCGAGGGCTTTATGACGGCGAAGAAGACACGCTTCGCATGATCGGAGCCGAGGGCAAGCGGGAAGTCCGCATCATGACCTCAGTGGGCGACGACCTTGTTGCCGAGTGGTTTGAAGTCGCGACAGCGGCGGAAGAAGACTCCTGGCAGGCTTGGAACATCACCGGAACGGTCGCCAAAGAACCCGACCAGGGCAAGCCGCCCCCCACAGGCCCGACCGGACCCATCGGCCACAGGTAGGGACCGCCGCCCCCACAGACCCCTTCGAATTCCCAGCTTCGGGCAAAGTCCCGCAATCCGATCAGGCTCGACGAGCCTACCCACGCCGATAACTCAGCTACCGGAACCCGGTTTCTGGGAAGTGTGGGCATGAGACAGGACTTCAGACAGCGGCAACAGGCGGACACCCGGCTCCAAACCCGAGTCGATCCGCGCGTCATTATGAAGAGCCAGGTGGTTCAGCTTGCGGTCCCCGAGTTGATGCAAGCGATCGAACTCGAGCTTCAGGAAAACCCCGCGCTCGAAAGGCTCGAAGAAGAGGCTGAGCCGTTGACCGAAGAGCAGATTCTACGGACGGTCGCCCCGCAAGAGCTGAAGGTTTCGCGGGATGACCAAGAGTTGTGGCGGTGCCTACCCAAAGGCGACGCGGAGCAAAACGACTGGCTCGACCTTGCCGTCGCGCCGATTTCAGCCATCGAGCACCTTCGGGCGCAATTGCTGCCGATGCTCGACGCAGAGCTCCGGCCGCTGGGTGAATTGCTGATCGGGAGCGTCGATGAGAACGGATATCTCAGTTGCTCAGTCGAAGAGGCGGCTCTCGCGACGGGGCGCGCGATGGAAGAGGTCCAGGCTGCGATCCGGCTCCTGCAAACGTGCGATCCAAGCGGCGTGGGCGCAACGAGCGTCGTCGAGTGCCTTCAAATCCAACTGCGGGACTCCGAAGACCCCCTCGCTCCTCTGGCTCAGAGGATATTGTCGCGGCACATGGATGAGTTCGTTGCGAAGAAATCCCGGACGATCTCGCGGAAGTGCAAAGTGGCGCAAGACCTCGTCGAAGACGCCTTTGACCTGATCCGGTCGTTGAACCCCTACCCGCTCCAAGGTTTCCACGGCAACGTCACGCACGGAACTGCGCCCCGCGTCGCTCAGGTTACGCCTGACGTGGTCCTGACCAAGCTCGAAACGGGCTGGAAAATCGAAGTGCTGGGGGGCGACCCGGCTTCGCTTACGATCAACCGGGAGTACGGGAGGCGCTACCACCGTATTCGCAGCGGGGAGCCCATGGATGGAGACGAGGCGGCTCACGTCCTTGAGTACGTCCAGCGCGCCCACACGTTCCTCGACTGCTTGAGCAACCGAAGGACCACGATGCTCAAAGTCGGCGAATATTTGACGAACAAGCAAGAGAGCTTCATCACGACGGGGCGATACTCGTTCTTGCGCCCCCTGACGCGCTCCCAGATGGCCGCTGACATCGGGCTGCACGAAAGCACCGTCAGCAGGGCGACGGCCGGGAAGTTTGTTCAGATCGCCACAGGCGAGGTAGTCTCGTTCGAGGTGTTTTTCAAGCCCGCGCTAAGGGTCCAGAAACTGGTCGAGGAGATTCTCGAATCGGAGGACCCGAACGAACCGCTTTCCGACGAAGAGGTGTCGCAGATTCTCGCTAAGCGCGGCTTCAACATCGCCCGGAGGACGGTCAACAAGTACCGCTCGCAATTGCGACTTCTGTCCTCTCGCGCCCGCCGCTCGGCTTAGGGGGCGAAGGTGAAGGTGAGCTCGAGGTCGAGGCCCTTCGACCTGTAAGCTCCCCCGGTCGCGTTGCTGTCGAGGTTGCGGACATCGCGGAGCCTATATGCCGCGCTGAGCGCGATGTTCCGATAGAGTTGGTAATCGTAGAACGCGCTCGCGAAGATGCTGTCTTGGCCGAAGTAGCCTTCCGTTCGGTTCCACGAGTACTGAAACCTCAGGCGTTGCCGCGGGGCAAGGCGGTAGGCGATGCCCGCGTCGAACATGAGGCCGTCCTGCTGAAAGAGGCTGTTTCCCCCCGTCAGTAGTGCGCCGAAGTCGAGGCTGTACGAGAGCCTTCCAGGGGGGCTCGCGTTGAACGAGACCATGAACGTCTGCGAGGTCGCCTGGGTGGCGTTTTGCTGGAAGTCGGTCTTCGTGTCGGCGTAATGGAGCCAAAGCCGATGGGCCCGATCGAACGCGTATTCGAGGCCGAGATCGTAACCGAAGGTCTTGGAGTTCGAAGTGATGGCCCCTGAGGCGTCGTTGTGATACACGATGCCTGAAAGGTTGGCTTTGTCGCTGAGGTTGTACGTCGTTCGAAGCTCCCATCGCCGCAAATCGGTGGCTCCCGGCGAGAACCCCGAACCCACGAGGCCGTTTGAGAATCCGTTGCCGTTGTAGCCCAGGCCGAACCCCGATTGAAACGAACCCAACGCGGCGATCGCCCCCGAAGCGCTGTCGATGTAGTTGCCGACTACCGAGAGCTTCGAGTTCGGCTGGTAGCTGGCGGTGAGGGCTACGTCGCGTCCTGTACCGTCCCCCTCCGACGAGCGGATGGCGTTCACTCCGGCCCGCAGTCCGAACGTCCACGCCTCGTTCGCCACGTAGCTCGATTGCAGCCTGAGCGAGTCGATGGTGACGGACTGAATATCGGGGTCGGGGCCGGTGCTCGTCGGCCCCTGCGCCTCTTGGTGGTCATAGCCCCAATGCGTGATCACGTTGCCGAAGGTACGGCTGGTGGTGACGCTGGCGGAATCGACCGTGGTCTCCGGCCCCGTCGAGCGGCTCTTTTGCCTCGCAAGCTCTAGGGTCCAAGGCTCCCCGGCCGTCCGCCGGTAACTCGCAGAGGCCTTTATGAGGGTGTTGCGCGCGGGGCTAAAGGACACGTTGCCGCCAGCGTCCACCTTGCGGATCGCGATGCTGCTGTTGATGTGTTGCAGCGCAGCGTCGAGGTAGCTTCCTTCGTACTCGATCCCGAGGTCCACCGCCCTCTCGTTGCGGTTAAAGCCCCTCGATTCGACGCTTACGTAGTCGGCAGGGATGTCTCTTAGCCCCGCTCGGAGTTGGAACGGACCCTGCCGGTACACGCTTTCGACGCCGCGCGCCGTCCCCGACTGTGGGCTGACCGGGCTTTCGAGTTTGCCGGTCGCCTGCATCACAAGAAGATAACCGTTCTGCCCCGACCTCCCGTAAGGGATTCTGTAGTCGACCCCCCAAACCGATCGATCGCCGTCGAGCGATTGCGTGGGTCGTGGCGTGTAGACGACGTCGATGGTCGAGGTCAGGGGGATGAACCGAGTGAAGAAGAAGATCACCGGGTTTTCGGGATCGAAGTAGTAGTCGATCCCCTCGGTTTGCAGGATGCCATCGAGCTTGACGGTGATCGGCTCCGTCAGAAGCGGTTCGAACTGGAGGAAGTACGGCGTTGAGGGTGCGCCTGCGCCTTGAAACCTCTCCAGCCGGGTACTGAGGGTCCCCCCGGCGCCCGAATCTTGTTCGAGATACGTGAGTCCCAACCGCCCGGCTTTCCCAAGGTCATAAGTGGCCCCGCCGCCGAGGATCGAACCCTCGCTCTGATTGAAGCCGAGCGCTTCGAACGTCACGACGATTGCGCTCGTGGGCGTGATGATCTTGTTGATGAACGTGATCGACCCGAGCTCGTAGTTGATGACGTAGTCCTCTCCGAGTCTTTGGGGCTGGCCGTCGACCTGGACCTCTTCGGTGCCTCGCACGATTTGGCTGAATTGAAGGTAGTACGGTCCTGCGGAGTTGTTTCCCTGAAGCGTAATCGTTCGGGCGCTGGTTCTCGCTTCCGTGAAAACCCCCCGCACCTGCAAAGGCCCTTTCGAGTAGCCTGCCACCACGCCCTTTGCGTACTTGCTGAACGTGGCGAGCCGATTGCTGTTGAGCAGCGTGGTGTAAACGTCACCCACGGTCACGCGGTAGGGCTTGCCGTCGTACTCGACCGAAAACCTGCGGTCTTGGGGGTTGGCGAACTTGTTGGTGTCGAGTTGCGCGTCGAAGTTGAGCGAACCCAGAATGTCTCGTCCCCGAATGTCGAGGTACCCGATGTCGGTGAAGGCCTTGCCACCGTATCCGTAATTCGTGAGGAGCTGAAACGCCGAAGCGTCGCCCTCGACGGAGTGGTTGTGATACCCGAGCGAGCGCCGTCCTGTGACTTTGAGTTTTTCGAAGATCTCCTTCTTGAGCCAGGACACGAAGTCGATGGACAGCCCCAGTTGTGGCAATCCCACGAGGGCTAGGGTCATTCCGGCGACGAGGGCCTTGCGCATGGGTCCGGTGCAACGGGAGCGCCTTTCGGGCGATCTATTGAATGAGACACTCCTTCAGTGCTTCGACGTTCAGCAGAGCCTCTTGTGCCGCCTTTTCGCGCTGACGGGCTACGGAGGCGGCGTTTCGCTCGTGCTCGCGCTCGAACGCCATAAACTTCTCGAACAACCTCTGGCCGTTGAGCCCTTCGAGGTCGGGAGGAGAGTCGAGTCCCAGGCGCTTGGAGAGCTCGTTAACCTTCGGATCGTAAGAAACCATCAATGGCGGAATGCCGACGTTCGCGGCGAGAATGCCAGCGTGGAGGCGCATGGCGATCATCCCGTGCATCCGGGAAATCCGGTCCTGCAACGAGCGGGGGGAGTCGATCTTTCTCAGGTCCGGGATCTTGCCGCCTTGGCTCTTTTCGATCTCCAGAATTAGCGGCCCGTCTTCGTCGCGGTCCATGGGGATGAGCACGGGCATATAGCTGTTCTGATAGAGCCTTCGAACGAGGTCGCCGAAAGCGGTCATGACGTTTTTCGTGTGTTTGCCGAACGGGCGAGGGGCGATGCCGACGGCTTTCATGCCGGCGACTCCAAAGTCTCCCGCGCTGTCGCGTGCGGGGGGCATCAGGAAGGCGAGATCAGCGCCGACCTTGACCGGTCTCGAAACGCCCAGGGAGCGAAGGGTATTCATCGAGCCGGGGTCGCGCACCACAAGGACGTCGGCCGCGTTGTAGGCCGAAGCCGCCATTCGCTTGCCTAAGAACGAGGTGAGCGGCCCCACCCCCTGGCCCAAAAGCAGAACCTTCTTGCCCGCCTTCTTGGCCCGCCGAACGAGGGTCGAGTAATAACCCACGCTGCGGAGGCTGGTCACGTCTTGGAACACGCTTCCCCCAGGAAACACGAGAGCGTCGCAGGACTCGATCGCCTCTTGCACCCTGCGAAGGTCTCGACGGGGGGTCGATCGCACCCCATACGCTCGGAACGTGGCTTCGGGCGAGCCGCTCAGCAGGGTGAGGTCGACGTCGACGTCCTTCAGGCCCTCCATGAAGCCGAGCAGGATCGAGTCGTCGCCGAGGTTTCCACAACCAAAGTAACCGGCAAGCAAGAGATGTGGGGTCAAATTAGGCTCCCCCTGGCCGGAGCGCCCTCCGCGCTACCAGCCAAAGCGCGCCGCCGAGTATACCGCCCGTCATCAAACCCACCGCGACGCGAGTCAATCCGATCGAGAGAGGCGTGTGGAGATGGCAAAGGGTGTTGACGATGCCCGTTTGGCCGATCCAAGCCAACGCCAAGGCCAGAGCGAGCCACCCGCCAACCTTTCGGTTTCCGCTTCGATGAAGAGCCATCAGCCCGAGGGAAACAACCAGCATCGGATGTCCGATGAGGAACTCCTTGGTCCTGGGGCGAACGTAAAGAAGGGCGTCGAGCATCGCCCGGAATCGGAGTTCGAGATCGGAGACTGCCGCGGGGTTGTCGTTCCCTGTTCGAATCGCGAGCATTCCGAATGCGGCCAGAACCAAGAGGCCCAAACTCAACTGAAGCCACGTCGCAGGCTGCTTGAGGGAAGGCCAGCCGCCCGCATAACGAACGAACGCGGCCGCCCCAACGAGTGCGATCGGTCCAAGGAGCGAGAGCTTGACGCCGCTGAACACCGCCCCGCGCACAAAGTACTCCGGGCTTGTAAGGACCGCCGCAACGCAAAGCCCTCCGATCAGGCTGACTCCCGAAACGGCCAGGAACCGCACTGGGAGCACGGCTTCGAGACGCTCGCAAACGACGAACGCGGCGACTGGAAAGAGCACCGCGAGCGCCAGAGCCGCGTACGATACGAACGCGCCTGTCAGAGTCGCCGCGCCCGAGATTAGGAGCAGGACCGTGAGCAGTGAGGCGATGCTTCGATTTGCGGTGATGGCGAGCGCCGCGAAGAAAGCCACAGGAGCCGAAAGGAGGCAGAGAAGCGCCGGCAAGAAAGGCAGCGTTTGAACCGGGGCAAAGGGTCGCGCCGGGCCGACCCCTGCTCCAGACCGAATCAGTCCGTCGCGGATTCCGCCCGCTATCTTGGCGAAGTCCTCAAGGGGAGCTTTCGAAGAATACGTGGCCGGCCGGAGCAGCAAGATACGGCAGTTGCGCTCCCTGCCAGCTCGAACGTATCGCTCGACGATTTCGGAATTGGCCATGCGGTCGAGTTCGGCGGTTTGGGCCGAGTGCAACGATACTGCAATTTCTGGCGCTTCTCGAAGGACGGTCGAATCGCCGCCGATCTTTACGAATTCGGGTGAGGCATAGAGAAGGCCTTTCGAGCGGAGCGACTCGATCAGGGCGTCGAGACCTTCCCTTCTGCCGAGGACCTGTTCGCCTTGGGGAAGAAACACCGCCATCCCTTGGCCGCTCGCCCATTCGATGCTCCCCCGAACAGAATCGGGGTTGGCCCCTAGCGGGTTGGACATGCGCCCGATCACCCTCAGCCCCGAAGACCGGATCACCGAAGTCCATTGAGGCGGCAACCCCAGCGAGACCCCCCGCAGCGTGGCGTAGTGGTAACCGACCACCAAAATCTCTGCGGCTCCGTCCGGTAGGGGGGCCACCTGGACCCTTGCATTGCCGAAGCGAACTTGAAGCCCTTTGGCGAGCCGATCCGCGATCCCCTGGCTCGCGAGGATTCGAGTTCCCGCGCCTTCGGGCAGGGATTCGATTCGCAAGTCGCCGGAGTACTTGACGACGTCGTCCAGCGTCTCCTCGGAGACGACCACCGCGCCGAGCCCCGAGCGCTTCAACCGGTCCAAGGCTTCGACCAAGCTGAGTTGTTGTCCGGCGGCAAGTTGTTCGATCGCGTCGATCTCCGCGCTTAGCTCGACCGCGCGGTTCGATTGCTCCGCCCGAAACCGGGAGCTGAGCGGCACGAACGTAAACGCAACCACGCCTGCCAGACACACCCATACCCAAAAAGGAATCCCTTGCGACTTCATGATTCCGCCATCCACTCCCTTCCTTTCAGGACCGCGCGCCTACCGCCCAAAATGAGGATCGTCAACATCCCCGCCACAAACCCCCCGGCGTGAGCCCAAGTCGCCACACCCTCCTGCTTGATGAGGAGTTGCCACAAGAACCACGTTCCCAGTAGGACCCACGCCACGACTTCGACGGTTACGACGAAGAACGGGATCAATAACTCGATCTTGTGGGTTGGGAACAAGAGGAAATAGCACCCAAGGACGCCCCCGATCGCCCCCGACGCCCCAATCGTTGGAATCGCGGAGGTGGGATCGACCGCGATGTGAGCCCCGGAAGCGAGAAGTCCCCAGAAGAGATAGTAAAGCGAGTAGCGGGGCGAACCCAAAGCCGCCTCGATGCCTGGGCCGAACGTGAAGAGGTAGATCATGTTCCCCAGCAGGTGAACGAGGCTGCCGTGAAGGAACAAGGACGTGAACAGCGTGACCAACGGAAACCGGTCGCCCGAGCCCGTGATCGCCTGCACGACCTCTTGCGGACGCATCCCCAAGTCGGCAAACGTCACGCTTGGACCCGTCAGGCTCCCTTGGCGATCCCAAAAATACACGATCACGTTCAGAAGGATGATCGTGTAGGTTACGAGCGGGATCGCGGGGGAAGCTCGATCGGCACGAATCGGGATCATTCGCGCCAAAGTCTACCAATCCTCGGTGACTTTCGTTAGGGCCTGGGATCGAAGTTGGCCATCTCGATTGCGGCAAGCGCGGCTTCTCGCCCCTTGTTGCCCATCTTCATGCCCGCCCGTTCGAGGGCTTGAGACTCGTTTTGAGGGGTCAGAATCCCCCAAGAAACGGGTTTCCCGAACTCCATTTGGAGGTCCATCAGGGCCTGGCTCACATCGGCTGCCAGGAGTTGGGCGTGGGCCGTCGCCCCTTGAAGAATACACCCGACTGCAATGATCGCGTCGAGGGGATCAGGCTCGGTGCGAGTGAGCAAGGCGCGCACGGCGACAGGTATCTCCCACGAGCCGGGCACGATATGCACCTCGACGTGGGAGGCGCCGTAGCGCGTCAACTCGTCCCGCGCCCCCTCGACCAGGCGGGAGACGACGAACTCATTCCAGCGGCTTGCGACGATGGCAAACCGCTTCCCAACCGCGCTCATCGAGGATTGCTGGGGTTTCACCTACTCAAAGTATGGCGATTCTCGCTAGTCCTAATTAGGCTTGATGATGCCTTGGTATCGGGCGCGCTCTTCGGCGAGGGCCTTCCCATCGATCTTGACCGACTCGGCCCATTCCTTCTTGAGCTGGGCCAAACCAGCCGGATCGAAGCCGAACCAGACTTGCCTGACGATGCCGTCGGGATCGATGGAAAACATCAGAGGGGTCCCGGGGGAGAGAAACACCTCGAAAGGATCGCCGCTCGCCACCCGAAACTGGGGAAAACCGGAACTGGACTTCGCCTGAGAACTCGCGGCAATGAGCGCCACTTCGAGTCCCGCGGAAGCGAGGTCGGCCTTCGCTTCTTGCGCTGCCTGGATGAGGCGGCGGGAAGGCTCGCAGTCTGCGCCGAACAGAATGGCCAGCACGCCTTTGCTTCCCGCGGGCAGGCGCGCCTTCTTGCCCGACTCCGAGGAGAGAAACTCCCCCAAGGCGATCTTGTCGCCGGGTTGAAGTGGAACCTCGTGCGGCGTGAGGCCGTCGGGGACATATCCAATGGGGTACTCCAGCCGGAAATTGGAAGCGGACACCGGGACGTTCTTGGCGTAGTTGGTGATCGTCATCGATAGGAACCCGTCTTCGCGTTTTTCACCTTGGAGTTCATAGCGCGTGAGTCGGCCCACCTTGTCGATGAAAAGGATCATCGTCTGTCGCCCCATCATCGTGTCGTAGGTCGCCGAGAGCCGGTCTTCGAGCCCATTGGGACCCTCGCGCTCGCCCCCATGAGCGAATCGGGTGTTGGTCGGGAGGATCGAATAAACGTCGCCGACGATCAGCGGCAAAGGAAACGCGATGGCCGGGGTGTCGGAAAGCAGGCCGGCCGGCGAAGTCAAGCGAGCGTCGGGCGGGAACTCGCGATACCGCCGTCGTCGATGCTCGATTTCGATTTGGCCCTTGGGGTTCGCGATGAAGAGGTAGTCGCTCGCCCCCAGCTTCATCGTGTACCGTTGGCTCGACGGTTTTTCGAGGATCAACTTCCCGACTCCGACGTATTGCCCTCCGGCAGATTCGAACCGAAGGTCCACCGAGAGGGTCTTCACGTTCGCCATGTATTGAGTCATGCGGTCGATGGCGTCGTCAGGAGACGCGAGGAGCGCGAGCAGGTAAGCGATCATCGAATTGTTCCCGGAATCTCGGTCATTATGACGCCCTGCGAGGGCTCACCTCTCTCCCTACGCCTATCGAGGGAGTTTTTGCGGCGCGGCAAGCGGGGGAATCGGCGAGGGGCGTGGACCGGCAACCTCCAAATCCCGGCAATGTTGCCGACACTTAGCCTAATGGAGATTCAAGGGCCCAACGTTTCACGCATCGGGCAACCGGTTCCGCCGGACGAGGCGCGAGTCGAATCCGCGCAATCGAAGCTCCTCAAGAGGCTCCTCGAAGTCCAGAAGTCCCAAATCGAGGAATTGGGCGCGGAAGACTCGGGAAAAGGGCGTCGCCTCGACCTACGGGTTTAGCCGCAATCCGCACCTTTCCGCACAGGGGTACAATCCCGCCTTGTGAGCGAAAAGCCACCTCCCCAACCGAAGTGGTGGAAAAACACCTATTTCTGGATCGCAGGAATCCTTTTTGTGCTCGCGATTCTTGGTTTGCCCATGCTGCTGGGCGAGAACTCGATCCGTGACCCTGGGCAAAAGCGGGAAGGTGGGTTGGTTCTCATCTATTTTGGGGGCGCGGTCGCCATGTTCATCAACGGATGGCTCAGCCACCGCCAAACGGTGCAGCACTACAACGAATTGACGGAAGAGGAGGTGGATTGATGGTTCAGTGCAAGTGCGGTAAGCCGCTGGAGTTAGTTCCCGCTTGGTTGGCCGGCATCAAGGTTGATTTCGTCTGCAACAACTGCCCGGACAGGAAGACCACGAGCATCGCGCACGTGATCTTGGAGTCCGCGTCGGAGGAAACCAAGGCGAACTCGAAGGCAGAGAAGCACACGGACGATGAGGCGGAGGATGTTATCGCCGAAGCTATCGAGCCCGAAGAGCCCGAAGAGTCGGACGAGCAAGACTAGCCTTCACGCGACTTGGAACGGCCCGCCCTCGGGACGAGCACGATCTTGAGCGTTTCGCCTTCTCTATCGCCCTCACTTACGACGGCTTCACGCAGCAGGCTGCTCGAAACCGCGCCTTCGTCTTCGACGAGAACGTGAGCCAGCACCTTCCCCTGGGTTTTCATGACCGAAGCGTCGGCTACGCCGGGTACGCCCATCAGCGCGGACTCCACCTCGACCCACCGCCGAAACATTGAGTGACTTGGCAATTCCTGACCTCAAGACAGTATCGGTCAGGTTAGGGTGCGGCCTCAGAGGGAGAGACTTTCCATCCGAGTCAACGATCGGCACACCCAGGCCTTGCCGCCGACTTCCGGCGCAACCGCGCGGCGCGCCCGCTCGGCGCTCGGCTCGTCGGGGAAGATGCCAAACACCGCGGAGCCCGACCCGCACAAGAGCGCTTCGGTGGCGTTCAGATCGAGCAGGCGCTGCTTGAGCGCTAGCGACTCCTCGGGCGCAACGAGTTCGAAGTCGTTGTGCAGATCGTCGGCCAGGGGGAATTCCCTCCAGGAGCGCTGAATCTCGTCCAACCGCGCGTACGCTTCCCTCGTCGAGCACCTTGCCTCGGGTTGCGCGACGACGAGCCAAAACGGGATGGGGTCTTCGAGAGGCGTCAGCCGCTCTCCGTACCCTTCGGCCTTCGCCCGCCCCCCCACAAGGAAGAAGGGTACGTCTGCGCCTACGGCTCGCGCGATTTCGCTCAGTTCAAACTCGGATGCCCGAGAGCGCGTCAGGAGCGGGACGGCCCGCAGCAACCCCGCCGCGTCGGAACTCGCTCCTCCCAAACCCGCCTCGCTGGGAATGCGCTTGATCACCGTGAGGTGGAGGGGAGGAAGCTCGGCCACTTCAGCGAGCAGCCGCAGGGTCTTCGTGAGGGTGTTGTCTTCGGGCACCGCCTCGTCCTCGAATTCGATGGCCGTCCGACCTGGGGCCCTTTCGATCCTTAGCGTATCGAAGAGCGAAATCGCTTGAAAAACGGTCCGAATCGGGTGCATCCCCGAGTCGTCGGGAGGGCCGACCGAAAGGAACAGGTTGACCTTTGCCGGGCACGCGATTTCGATCACCGCGTTCAACTCTCTTGGTCGAGGGTTTGGGTGGCCTCCGAGTTCGCATCAGTTCGCGGTTCGGGAGGCATGACGGCGATGGTCTTGGGAAATGGGGTGAGCTCGAGTTCTTCGAGGGCTTGGTCGATGGCGGCAAGCTGCATCTTGGCCTCTTGCATCGCCGCAAGGAAGTCTTGACTGTTCAGTTCGGGGGCTGCGCCAGCGAGCCGGTAGCCGAGAATCTTCATGCGCAGGGTGTCTACGGTCGTGATGAACACCGCCGTCTGCGCTTCGGTCCGCTGAACCCCCGCCATGACCCCGGCGAAGTGGTGCTGATACTCGGCGATGTTCTTGTCGGCGATTCGGTAGAGCTCCTTGGCCTGTGCGTCGTGCGCGGGAGGGTTCCACGAAGGCGGCTGGGCGTACAGTCCGCGTTCGGTGAGCGACACCTCTTGGGTGATCAGATCGGCCCTTCGCAATGCGACGTAGAGGCTCCTTGCGACCGAGTGGACGTTGCGGGGCAGCTCATGAATGCCCGCGAGGTGTTTCTTATGGACCCTCTGCATCACCTGGTCGAACAGGTCGAGCCGTTCGGAAAGGGCGTTCCAGTGCGCTGCGAACCTTCGGTTGATGAACCTCTTTCGGATGCTCGCTTGGTAGGAAAAAAGAGCATGGCCGACAAGGGTGGCGCACGAGAAGCCTAGAACGAGAGGTAGCGGCAGCCCCGCCCACTGCATAGGACCCAAGACGAAAAAAAGCGCCGCAGCGCTAAGAAAGAGCCTTCCAAAACGCGTCGCCTCCTTCCAAAAGAGCTTCTGGTCGACGGCTTTGATGTCTTCCATCAGCCGTACTTACGCCTCCGGAGGCCGTGAGGTGGCACCCAACGTTCGCTCGATGCATAGGGAGAGTTGGAGGACCCGCTCATCGGCTCGCAGGGGACCAAGGACTTGCAGGCCCACCGGCAGGCCCTCGGACGTCCCGCAACTGAGGGAGAGAGCGGGAAAGCCGCCCATGTTTGCGGGGATCGTGCAGTAATCGAGGAGCTTGAGCGCCATCGGGTCTTCGGAAAGCTGGCCGATCTTGAACGCCGTAATCGGACTCGTGGGAGAGAGGATGGCGTCGAACCTTTCGAGGACCTGTTGGTACTCCTGCGCCATCATCGCCCGAACCTTCGACGCTTGCAGGTAGAAGGCGTCGTAATAGCCAGCCGAGAGCACATAGGTTCCAATCAAGATACGGGTCTTCACTTCCTTACCGAATCCGGCAGCGCGGGTTGCTTCGGTCATTGAAATCGGGTCCGAACGATCTGCGCGCAAGCCAAATCGAACCCCGTCGTAGCGCGCCAAATTGCTGCTGGCTTCGGCGGGGGCGATGATGTAGTACGTGGTTACGCCGAACCGAGTGGAGGGCAAAGAGACCTCCTCGAACTCGGCGCCTTCGGCGGCCAGCTTGTCGAGAGCGGCGCGCACGGTCGCGACCACTCCAGGCTGCATACCTTCGCCGAACATCTCCTTGGGCAATGCGAACCGCGCCCCTTTGAGGGTCCCGCCGTGGATCGAAGCGGAGTCGATCGGGCTCATGGGAAGCGAGGTGCTGTCTTTGGGGTCGTGACCCGTGATCCCCCACGCCAGCCAAGCGGCGTCCTCTACGGTTCGAGCGAAGGGGCCGATCTGGTCGAGGCTCGACGAGAACGCCACGAGTCCATATCGCGAGCACCGCCCGTAGGTGGGCTTGAACCCCACAACGCCACAAAGAGCCGCGGGCTGCCTGACGGAGCCGCCGGTATCGGACCCGAGCGCAAACGGCGCGAGTTCGGCTGCGACCGAGGCGGCAGAACCCCCGGAACTGCCTCCGGGCGATCGTTCGAGGTCATACGGATTCCGGGTAGGGCCATGCGCCGAGTGTTCGGTCGAACTGCCCATCGCGAACTCGTCTAAGTTCGTTTTGCCCAAAATCACCGCGCCTGCGCTTCGAAGCCTCTCGACGACGGTCGCGTCATAGGGCGGCACGTACCCCTCCAGGACTCTTGAGGCGCACAGCGTGGCGATCCCTTGCGTCGATATGTTGTCTTTGAGCGCGACCGGGACTCCGGTGAGCCTGGTCGGGGCACCCTCATCGAAGAGCTTTTGGGCACGGTCGGCGTCTTCTCGGGCCCTTTCTTCTGCGACCGTAACAAACGCGTTCAGACGGGGGTTCAGCCGGGAGATCCGTTCGAGGTGGGCGTCGAGCACCTCCCGCGTCGACACCTGCCGACTGAGAAGCAACTTGTGAAGCTCCGTTGCGCTGAGTCGGGTCAGCAACCTCAGCTAGTCCTCGATGATCGTGGGTACGACGAAGAGCCCGGCTTTGGACTTGGGCGCGTTTTGGAGCACCTGCAAGGTCGTAAGCGCCGGGATCGTCTCATCGTCGGCGAAGATGTTTTGCTCGGCGACCGCATGGCTGGTGGGGGTGAACCCGGCCACGTTGAGGCCTCGGATGTCCGCAAAGTGCCCCAGCAACACGTTCAACTCGCCCTGAAGGGCGAGGATCTCGGCTTCGTCGAGTTCCAGACGAGCGAGCCGCGCAACATGGCGAACCTCGTCGAGGGAAATGGACATGGGGCCATTGTAGCACAGGTTCTTTCGTTCCGAAAGTAGATAATCTAGCGACCAACCGTTGTTTTGAGAGAACGGAAGACCTATGGAACGCATGCGCCAACCGAGCTTTGCCTTGACCACGTTGACCGTGGCGGTGCTGGTGCTGTTTGGGCTTGCCGTGAAGTCCATTCAACCGCTGGTCCCCGAAATCGCCACCAACCGGCTCGAATCGGAATCCTCTCAGTTCTTGCGTCAGGCCTCGAAGCAGCCGATCGATTGGTATCCGCTCGGTCCGGAACCCTTTGCTCGCGCCAGGCGGCTCGATAAGCCCGTCATGTTGGTCGTCGGCGCGCCCTGGAGCACCATCGGGCGGATCGCCGACAAGCACGTTTTTGAGGATGTGGACGTGGGGACTGCGCTCGCCCGCAACTTCGTGTGCGTTCGCGTGGACGGCCAACTCAACCCCCAGTGGCTCGGCGCGTTCCTTCCCCTGACCCGTCCAGAGTGGCAACTGCTCGATGGCTTTCAGATTTGGTTCCTCGACCCGCAAGGGAGGATGTTCAGCGCGGTCCGGGGCTTCGGGAAGACGGTTTCGACCGATCCGGCGTCGTTTGTGTTGGCGTTGGATGAGGTTCTGAGCGAGTATCGACAGATCCGCCTGAACGATCCTGCCGCCCAGGTGCCCGGCGACGCGCAACAGCGGGACATCCGCCGGATCGTCGAATCGGATTCGCCCGAACCCTTCGACGGGGGGGGCTTTGCCGAATCCCTGCGCACCCTGCTCGATCGAGAGCATGGCGGCTTCACTGCATTCAATCGAACTCAGCCCTACCCGGCTGCGTTGCGCTATTTCCTCGAAGCGGGCGAGTTGAATACGTTTCAAGAAGCCGCGGACCTTCTTCTTCGAGGGCCGCTCGTCGACTGGCTCGACGGAGGCTTCTTTGCAGCGATTCGGCATCGCGGGAAGCCGATCTTGGAGTTTGACAAGGTCGCGACCACAAACGCCGACCTCATGCTGACCTTCGCCCAAGCTGGGGAGATGTTCGACGACGAGAGGTACCGGTTCGTTGCCCGCCGGACGTTTGAGGCGCTTTCGAACGATTTCGTTTTGAACGGGCGAATCGCCGCTTGCAGGGTCGGGGACGAAGACGAGCGTGATCGGAGCGCCCGGAGCAGCTTTTCGCCCCGAAGGTTGCGGGAGCTTCTGCCCGAGCCTTCTGACCGAGACTGGGCTCGGGATCGGCTCGGTCTGCGCGTCGAAACGAACCCGATGATGGTGATTCGCGTGGACGGCGTCGCCGCGCTCATTCGGGAGGGCGAGCAATGGGAGCGGGTCTCGGACCTCCTGCGCAAAGGAAGCGCCAAGCCCTCGCTCGCCATTTCCGGGACGGCGCTCGTCGACGGGTATGTGGCGTCTCGACTGGTGCGAACTGCTCGGCTTTTTGGCGACGAAGCTTCGATGAGGGCCGCTTCGCTGAGGGTCGACCGGCTCAGCGTGTACGTGGCGAACGATGATGTTCGGCACTCGGACGACCCTTCGAGCACGAGCGAGCCGTACTTGGGTGATTACTTGGCGGTCGCGGACGCTTACTTCCAGGACTACTGCGCGACCGGGCACATTCCTTCGCTCCGAACCAGCGTGCGGATTCTGGATCGCGCCTTAACCCTCTTCGCGGGTCCCGCTCCGGGAGTTTGGAAGGGGCTCTTCCGGGACCCCGATGCTCTTGGCGTGGCGGATGTGAACGTCCCAGAGGTTCTCGACCTCAAGTCCGACTCAAGCACGGCGCAGATGATGAGCCTTGCGTCACGACTTGGAAGAATCTTGATCGACCTCGACTCGCGTTCGTCGGAGTCCGCTCCTTTGGCCGCCAGGTTCAATCAAGCGGCTCTGAGCACGGCGCAGCGAGTGCGGGGCCTCGTCCCTCGCCTGGTTCTTTTCGGTTCTGCGGCGGTGGGGGGCTTGGTTTCCGAGTTCGACCAGCCGACCGCGGTATGCGTTGGACCCGATTCCGTCGCCGCCGCCAATGAACTCGCGAAGAAAGCTCCGAACCGCTTGGTTGTCCCCGCCCTCGACTTGGTGCGGCCCGACCTACAAAAGCGGTCCGCGGGGTGCTATGTCGTCCGGGGAGGGGAAGTCCGGGGCCCGTTTTCGGTCGATGAGGCGGCGCGGCTGCTGTCGGCGCGATAGGCCCGCTTGGTGCGGATCGGCTCCCTTGGGGCATAATACGCCCTCGGAGAGGTCGCATAGTGGTCTAGTGCGCCGCACTCGAAATGCGGTGAGGTCGCAAGGCCTCCGTGGGTTCGAATCCCACCCTCTCCGCCAGATGCCTTGCTCAGCTTTCTCGGCTCGACGGGAATCTCCGGAGCCGGAGCGAGTTGAGAACCACCGAAACGCTCGAGAACGCCATGGCGGCTGCTGCGAGCATCGGGCTCAGCTTTCCCATAGCGGCCAGCGGAATCATCGCGACGTTGTAGCCGAAGGCCCAAGCGAGATTCCAGCGAATCGTCGAAAGGGTCGCGCGGGCGAGTCGGATGGCGTCGGGCACGCCCCTCAGGTCGCTTCCCATGAGCGTCACGCCCGCCGTTTCGATGGCGACGTCGGTGCCCGAGCCGATCGCGATGCCAAGGTCAGCTTGGGCAAGGGCGGGAGCGTCGTTGATGCCATCGCCGACCATCGCAACCTGCCCCGAAACTTGGTGCTTCTGGACGATCTCCGCCTTCTGGCTGGGCAAAACTTCCGACTCGACTTCGTGGATTCCGACGCGCGACGCCACCGCGCGGGCCGTGCCGGAGTTGTCGCCCGTCACCATCACGGGCGTGATGTTCATCGCCCGAATCATCGCGATGGCTTGGGCGCTATGTTCTGCCTCGACATCTGCGACCGCAAAGAGCCCTGCGAGTTTGCCGTCTTGCGCGACGAGCACGACCGTCTTAGCTTGGTCTTCAAGCGTCGTCTTCTGGGTCTCTGCGGCTTTTGGAACCTCGATCGATCGTTCCGACATGAGAAGTTGGGTGCCAATGAGGAGTTCGTGATCCCCAACCTCAGCTTCCACTCCCCGGCCCTCCAGCGCGAGGAAGCGGCTCGGTACGGAGACGGGAAGGTTGCGCTCCTTCGCCGCGCGCACGACCGCCTCGGCAACGGGGTGTTCCGAGCCTGACTCCGCCGAGGCAATGAGCGCCAGCATGTCGTTTTCTTCGCCCTCGAAAGCGAAAAAGTCCGTTACTCGCGGTTCGCCTCGTGTGATCGTGCCGGTCTTGTCGAGGAGCACGGTCTGGATTCTTCCGGCGGTCTCAAGCACTGTGGCGTCCTTGATGAGCACGCCCATTTCAGCCCCTCGTCCGGTCCCAACCATGATCGCTGTCGGCGTCGCAAGCCCCAATGCGCAAGGACAAGCGATCACGAGCACCGTCACGGCATACATCGTGGCGGTCCCGGGGTCGATTCCGGCCACGAGCCACCAATACAGGAACGTTCCGAGCGCGATCAGGATCACGATCGGTACGAACACGGCGGAGATCTGGTCCGTGAGCCGCTGAACTGGGGCCTTGCTGCCCTGAGCCCGCTCGACGAGGCGCACGATTTGGGCCAGCGCCGTGTCCTTTCCGACCCGTTGAATCTCGACAAGGAGCAATCCCGACTTGTTGAGAGTCGCGCCGGTCACGGGGTCGCCGACGGACTTGGAGACGGGAGCCGATTCGCCGGTCAGCATCGACTCGTCGGCAAAGGAAGCCCCTTCGACCACCACGCCGTCCGCGGCGAACTTCTCACCCGGGCGGACGCGTACCAGGTCGCCCACCTGAACCTGTTCGATCGGCGTCTCGACCTCTTGGCCGTCCACCCACCGCGTCGCTGTCTTCGGGGAGAGCCCAATCAACTTCTGGATGGCTGCGGACATTCGGCTCTTGGAGCGGGATTCGAGATATCGGCCGAGCAGAATGAGCGTGACGATCGCTGCGCCCGTTTCGAAGTAGATATGCTCGCTTTGGTGGTGGGCATCGCCCGAAGCCGTCAGAAGGGCGACGGTGCTGTAGACCCAGGCCGCGCCCGCTCCTACGGCAATGAGCGTGTCCATCGTGGCGGTGAAGTGCCGAAGCGACTTCCATGCGTTCACAAAGAAGTCGCGCCCGCACCAAGCCACCACCGGAGTCGTGAGTCCAAAGAGCAGCAGATTCGCCCAACTCGGCCTGGGGTGCCACAGCATCGAAATGGCGACCGCCGGGAGGGTAAGGACGAGAGCCAGCTTCAGATTCGCAAGCTGACGCGCGAGCGGCCCGAATGCATCGAGCGAGGCGTGGCCGTGCTCGCTCTCGTCTGCCTCGTCAGCGCCCTTCCGATCGGAAGGAGTCAGATGGGCGTGGTATCCAGCGTCTTCGACGGCTTGGACGAGTGCGTTGACGGCCAGATCGACGCCATGGTGAACGAGAGCCCGCTCCGTAGCGTAGTTGACTTCCGCAGTGGCGACTCCGGAGACTTTCGAAAGCGCTTTCTCGACCCTCCGCACGCAACTGGCGCAGGTCATCCCCTCGATCACCAATTCGGTTTGGGCGCCTTCCTCGGTTGCGAGGACACGCTCGGCATTGACCGGAGACCCGGGCAAACTCAGCCCTCCACGATCCGGAACTCTTCGTCTATGACGGCCTGGGCGAGTTGCTCACGGGTGACTTCGGGATTGTGCTCCACCTTCGCCATTCCGGGTTCAAGGGTGACGTCGGCCGAAATCACGCCCGAAACCGATTCCAGGGCTTTCTTCACACTCGCCACGCAGTGGCTGCAATTCATTCCATCGATCTTCAAAGTGGTCGTCATGGGTCCTCCATCGAACGAAACCCCGATCGCGGGGACCTTCGCTCTATCAGAATCTACGAAGCGAACGACTCTCTCCTCTCGGACTCGGCGGGGGCGCCTAGGTCACTTGAGGACGCGCGCGGAGCGGAATCGATCGCCGCGCTGAATTGTACCGACCACGTCCATCCCTTCGGTGACCTTACCGACCACCGCGTAGGACCGCCAAAGCCTCGGGGCGTCTTGCCTCAGGATGAAGAGTTGGCTGTCGCCGGGAACTTGAAGACCGGTCGAAGCGACCCCGACCACGCCTCGGAGGAAATCCACGTTGGAGGCCTCGAAGACGGGAATCGATGCCCCGGAACCTCCCCCTGCGACGACGGGGTTCGAGGTCTTTTCGCCGGTTTCGGGATCGGTGATGTCGAGCGGCTCGGTCTTGCTCTTGGGCGCGCCCCACTGGGTCACCCACCACTCGACTCGGTGAACTCTTTGCCCGTCGTAGAACCCCGACTTCACCAGTGCGAGGATATGCTCGACGGTCTTGGGGGAGTTCTTCGGATCGGTGGCGATCACGAACGAGGAACCCGAGGTGAGGGTGAATCGCACCTTGGGTCCATTGGGACTGTATTCGTCGAAGAGAGGCGTCGAAGGGTGGGTGAGGGCGATGCCGGCGAGAAGCGCGAGATAGGTCATGCAGAGACTCCTTTGCGATTCGATTCGCCGCAGGCCGGCTCGATCCTTCCCAGTCCCCCTGTCAGAGCAGTTCGCCTTGCGCTTTGGGAGCCGTTGCGAGGGTCTCCCAAAGCTGACTTGGAGAGGGGAGCGCGACCGCACCCTTGGCTACGAGCGAGCGGTTGTCGTCGGGGGCGTGCTCGTCGATCCGCACCAGCAGTCGGCAGTAGTCGTTTTCGAGAGCTTCGACCGCGCCGGCCCAGGTTCCTCCGGAGTCGACGACGCACGATACCGCGATAGCACATTCCGCCATTCCGAAGATCAGCTTGTTGCGGGCCATGGCCCTTCCGACCGAGAATGGCGCCGAAGGGTGGTGATGGCTGATGAGCGTCCACCGCCCGGTGGCGGCTCGTTCTTTGTGGGGCGGCTGTTCGGCGATTCGAGCGAGCGAATCCGCGACGACTCCGACGACGCTCCCCCCAGTCTCGAAAGCGGCGTCCATGGCGGACGCATCGACCCCCCGAGCGCACCCGGACACGAGCACACGTCCCTTGCCGGCGATCTCTCTCCCGAGTTCGGCGGCAAACGCGAGTCCGGGTTCGTCGGCGTCTCGGGAGCCTACGACCGCAACGGGAAGCTTATCGAATCGGGGGATCTGGCCGAGGACGAAGAGGACGGGGGGCGCGCGGTGGCCGAGCTTGAGAGGGTAGTTCGGCGGATACTCGTCGTCGAACTCGGTGACGACGCGAATGCCCACGGCCTTCAGCGCCTCGACCTGGGCCCACGCCCCCTCCCGGTGGTCCCACAGGTGCTTGATCCTTCGAACGTCGTCGGGGCCGAGGCTGCGCTCGCACCAATCGATCAACTGTTCCGGTGAGAACTCAGCGTCGACCAAGTCGCGCAGAACCTCCCATGTCCTCTGAGGCAAGGGCTCGATGCCGGATACCAGTCGTCCGACAAACGCAACGGCCAGGTCTGATTTCATCTGCTCCTCCGGCTTCTTCGCCGAGATGTCGCCAATGCTAAAGGATACACCGAAGTTGCGCCCGCTTCGACCAAAGCCGCGCTGATTGCGGCAAGCGTCCAGCCGGAGTCCACGATGTCGTCGAGGAGCAGGACGGTCCCCTCGATCTCTCCCCGAACAGAGAATCGCCCCCAAACGTTCTCAAACTGCCGAACTTCCGAGCCGTTTTCTTTTTGCGGCATCACGCGCTTTTCCCGCTCGATCACGCCTCGACATTCGATTCCGAGCGATTGCGCGAGGCGATTCGCGAAGGATTCCAAGGCCTTTTTGGGGGAAGCGTGAGGCGCCCACGTGATCCAATCGGGCGTCCATCCGACCGATTCGATGGCTTTGAGCGCGGCGACAAGCAGATCGTCGCCGTACTCGTCATGAACGTACTTTCCCGCCTGCACTGCCTCTCCGCGGCCCGGTTCCCCATAGAAGCTGAGCGCCACGCCTTCGGCTACCTTTCGAGTCGCGAGAAGGCCCTTTCGTCCCTTCGTCTTGGCCCCCAGCGGCGCTTGCTTCGGAACTCGAATGAGGATCAGTTCCCGGTCGAGAAACGCCGCCGCGGCTTCAATGGAGTCGGGCGAAGGCGTGAACGAGGAGTAGTTTCGGCACCGGTCGCACTGCCCGCAATCCTCTGCGGGGTCTTGCCCCAGAGCCGATAGCAGATAGGACATTCGGCAGTCCGCCGTCTCTACGTACCGCTCCATGTCGTCGAGTTCCCTCAGCCTGCGCTTTCGAAGCGACTCGAATAGGGCCGGGTCGGGAGGCGACGCGTCGGGACGCCAGTTCAATGCGTCGTCCTCCACCAGCAATGCGCCCTGCGCTTCGAGGATTTCGAGCGCATGAAGCACTTGGACCTGGGGGGCGTCGGCGAGCCGCACCAACTCCGACTTCGGGATCGGCTCCCGTGTGAGCAAGTCATGAATCGAGTGGAAAACTCGTGCCGGGGGAGAGCCTCGCTCTATGAACCCAAGTTGGATGTCTCGATCGCCCTCAGAAGCAAGGAGAACAGCGATTGCGCGCTTGAGCTTGCGGCCTGCCCTTCCCGCCTGCTGATAGTACTGGAGAACGGAACCGGGCATTCGAGCATGGACGACAAAGCCGATGTCCTCCTTGTCGTACCCCATGCCCAAAGCGGAGGTTGCGACAAGAGCCTTGAGTTGGTTCGCCGAGAACAGCTCCTCGGCGTGCAGGCGTTCGTCGGAAGGCAGCTCCGAATGGTACGGCAGCACTTTGTGGCCCCTGTGACTGAGCCAGGCGGCCGTCTGCTCTGCGTCGAAGATGGTCGGCGAATAGATGACTCCGACCTCAGGAAGCTTGTGCAGCGCCTCATCGAGCCATGCGAGCCTCGCGGCTGGGCTTGGAAGCCGGCAAGCAAGAAGCCGCAGGTTCGTTCGGTTCAGGTCCCCCTTCTGCACAGACCAACCGCCTCCCAAGAGGCTCATCAGGTCTTCGATGACCGGGGACGTTGCGGTGGCGGTGGTGGCGAGCAAGGAGGCGTCGGAGGGGAACCGCGAAGCGATGCTAACGATTTTTCGGTAGTCGGGCCGAAAGTCATGCCCCCACTCGCTCAGGCAATGAGCTTCGTCGATGACCAAGAGCCGTCCCCTCTCGAAGAAGTAAGGGAGAGCGGTTTCGGCGAACTCGGGGCGAGAGAGGCGTTCGGGAGCGACGAGCGCCACATCGACCTTCCCTGCTTGGAGTTCAGCGACACACGATTCCCATTCACCGGCGTTGTCGGAGGTGAACGAGACGGCCCGAAGCCCGAGCTTGGCGGCCATTTCGATCTGGTTGCGCATCAGAGCCAGCAAGGGGCTGACGATGAGTGTGGGCCCCTCCTTCCTTTTTCGAAAGAGCCGGGCTGCGAGGAAGTACACGGCGCTCTTTCCCCAGCCCGTTCGCTGCACAACGAGATTCCTCGCGCCGGACTGCAAAACGGCCTCGATCGCCTCCCATTGGCCCTCCCGGAAGCGCGCATCCGGGCCGAACGCCTTAGAAAGGAGCTTCTCGCAGTACGCCCGGTCGTTGGGGCGCTGAGCCGATGCTGGTTTTCGGGGTCTCACGTTGACACTCTTATCTTCCCTCATCAGGGTCAACCGCGGGCGATTCGCGCCGCAGAAAGCTCAGAATCCCTGGTTTTTCTGCCGAATTGTGCTGGAAGTTCTCCGACGGAGAACCGATATTTCCCTTGGAAGCACTCCGTCCGGCGACGGCCCACGGGGTGAGGACGCAGATATGCCCGTATTCACCTATACTGCCATCGATGCCTCGGGAAAGGCGGTCCGCTCGACTGTTGAAGCGGACAACGAGCAGATCGTCCTAGCTAAGCTCCGCGATCAGGCGCTTCATGTGACGGACATCCGTCGAACGTCTTCGAGCGGAAGGGTTCGTTCGTTCGGCAGGAAGCGGATGAAGGCGAAGAGCCTTGTGGTGTTCTCGCGGCAGTTTGCCACGATGATCGATGCGGGAATTCCGATTATGCGGTGCCTCGACATCCTCGCAGGCCAAACGCGGGACCCCGCTCTCAAGCCTGCGCTCGATAACGTCACGATCGACGTGAAGGGTGGCATGTCGCTCGCCGACTCCGTCGCCAAGCACCCCCACTGTTTCTCGAAGCTCTATGTGAACATGATTCGAGCGGCGGAGGTCGGTGGCATCCTCGATTTGATCCTGGACCGATTGGCCGGATTCCTCGAATACGAGGCCGAGGTGCGAGGGAAGATCAAGAGCGCGATGATGTATCCGACTCTTGTGTTCTTCTTCTCGATTGTGATGCTCTTCGCGCTCTTCAGCTTTGTCCTCCCGAAGTTCAAGGAGATCTTCACCGGGATGGACGTGGAAATGCCTCCGGTCACGGCGGCGCTGTTCGCGATGGGCGACTTCATGAACAGCTACTGGTTCGTGATCCTGTTCTTCGTGTTCGGAACGTTCTTGGGCATCAAGCTGTGGGGACGCACGACCAACGGGAGATATCAGATCGACCACCTCAAGCTGAGGCTTCCGATCGTGGGTGAACTGTCGCTCAAGATGAGCGTCGCGAGGTTCACCCGGACGTTTGGCGTATTGATCAACAGCGGCGTCCCCATTTTGCGGAGCCTCGAAATCGTCGGTGAGACCCTGAACAACTCCGTGTTGACCCAGGCGATCGACGAAGCGCGCACAAGTATCCGCGAGGGACAGAAGCTCTCGCAGCCTTTGGGCGCGAGCGGGCTGTTTCCGAACATGGTCACCTGCATGATCGACGTGGGCGAAGAGTCGGGCAGGTTGCCGGAGATGCTCGTCAAGGTGGGCGAGTTTTATGATAACGAGGTGGAGACCACCGTCAAGGGCTTGACGTCGATGATCGAACCCGCGCTGATCATCTTCATGGGTGTCATTGTGGGATTCATTGCAATTTCGGTAATGACCCCGATCTTCAAGCTGGTCAATAGTGTGAAGTAAGTCGCTTGCGGCGACTTGAAAGCAAGATCCGAAGGTCGAGCCAGGAGGGTGAGACCGGAGGGGCCGCTCGCAGGGAATGCGGCGGCGCGAGAATCAATGGAGTGATACATGGCTGAATCTTTGAACTTCGAGATGGACCCCGAGGGGATTGTCTTCCGCTACCTGGAGAACCCCAGGCCGGACCTCAAGGACTTGATCCTCGTCCAGTACGCCCCGATGGTGGAGCGCGTCGCGAGGAAGTTCGCGGGCATCGAACCGCTCGACGACCTCGTTCAAGTGGGCTTCATCGGCCTTTTGAACGCGCTCTCCAAGTTCGACCCCGAGGCGGGAGTTCGTTTCAACACGTATGCGACGTACCTCGTCGCCGGTGAGATCAAGCACTACCTCCGCGACAAGGCTCAGACAATCCGCCAGCCCGCTTGGCTCCAGGAACTGCGCCACAAGGTGAATCGGGCGACCGCGGTGCTTCAAAGCGAGTTGGGCAGGGAGCCCTCCGAGGCGGAAATCGCTTCGTACCTCGATGTTGCGGAGCATACGGTCCACGAAGTGTTTCAGACCTCTGAGATGATTCGGGTGGGATCGCTGGATTCGCTCACGGGCGACGACGATTCCGACGCCGAGGTCGATCGGTTGGACGCTTCGGACTACTGTCCCGAGCAGTTGAGCGTCGAAGAGCGAGTGGTTTTGGAGAGCGCGATGAAGCAACTGCGGGACCTCGAACGCGAGGTGCTCGTCCTCTTCCACTTTGAATCGCTCAACCAGACGGAAATCGCCGCCAAGCTGGGCATCTCGTGCAATTACGTTTCGCACATCCTGCGTCAATCGCTCTCGAAGCTGCGGCGCATTCTCAGCAGAGAGGAAGAGAACGACCGCATCCTCAAGCGTCAGGCCGAGAGCCTCGACTTTGACGTGATCGATGCGACCACGGGGGTGTACACAGAGGCCTACTTCCGAACCCGGCTCGAAGAAGAACTGCACCGAGCTTCAGGCCAGAATGGGGCGGTCGCTCTTGTGACGGTCCGCTTCGAGGGGCTGGCCCACCTGGCGTCGTTCTATGGACAAACGAGCGTGGACGACTTCTTGGCGGACGCCGCCGACTTCCTCAAGGAAACCGTACGCCGACTCGACGTGGTTTGTAGGCTGGGGGATGCCGGGTTTGCGGTGCTCCTTCCTTCGACGGCCAACACGGCTTCGTTGGCTCGGCAGCGAATCCTCTCTCGAATCGTCGCCTGGATCGCTTCGCGGCAGGTGGACCAGCAGGACGTCAAAGCTATCTTGGGGAGTTCGTCTTTCCCGGTGGACGGAAAACGAGCCGCCACGATCCTCGACAAGGCTCTGCGCCCTGTGGACATCGAGTCTGCGGGGTTCCAAGCGGCCTGAAAGCGCCCTGCATCCGGCCCCTTGAGGCAAGCTAAAGCGATCTCGAATCCTTCAGAATGGAGCCAAGATGAACGTTGTCTTGGCTACCGACGGTTCGGGTCATTCCCGCCTTGCCGAGGCGGTGTTGGCGAAGGTTCTGGACCCCTCGAAGACGAAGGTCACGGCCGTGAGCGTCTCCGCTCCGATCGTTGTCGGAATGGGCACGATCGCGGGAGGAGGCGTGGCGGCGGTCGGGGGCCTAACCGAGTTGTATGATGCGGTGAAGGTCGCAGCCGAGCGATTCGCCGAGGAAGCCACGGAGCGGCTCCGAGGGAAGGGCTTTGACGCCGAGGCGGTGGTCTTGGAGGGCGACGCCGCGGATACCCTCATCGAATTCGTCGAGAGAAACGACGCCCACCTGGTCGTGATCGGCAGTCGCGGATTGGGCGGGATCGCGTCGTTCTTGCTGGGGAGCGTGGCGCGGAAACTCGTCTCTCGATGCCCGTCCACAGTTCTGATCGCACGGGCTTTCGAAGGCATGAGCCCGGAAGAAAGCATCGAAGCCCTGAATGCGAAGGCCGAACTCGACGCCGTGGTTGCGATTGACGGCTCGGACGGCTCGAAAGTGGCGATGCGCTGGATTCAGCAGCGTGTGTCGATGCCTCTTGCCGCGCTACACGTCGTGTGCGCGGAGCCTCTTGGAGTCATCCCGGCAGGGATCGACCCGTCGGCGTTCGCTCAAGTGTATGAGTTCGACCGCGAAAAAGCGCGCGAACTCGTTGCCGAGGCAGCGGAGGAATTGGCGGGCAGGGCGCCCTCTATCGACACCTACGCCGAAATCGCCCGGCCTTCGACGCTGATCGTTCGAGTTGCCGCCGAAACCAAGTCCGACCTGATCGCGGTAGGCGCGAGCCGTCATGGAACGCTCGAACGCATCCTCGTGGGAAGCGTCTCGTATGAGGTTGCCACGAGCGCGCCGTGCTCGGTTGTGGTCGTGCGGCCCGAATCGTAGGCTGACTCAATCGGGAAGCGGCTTTCCCTTGGTTTCAGGCGCGAACGGAAGCGCCAGAAGCCCGACGATATAGACCATTGCCGCCAGGGCGACCCCATGCGAGGGCGAACCCTTCGACGCGCCGATGACGAGCCCGGTCAGCCAGGGGATCGGCGCATAAAAGATGCGTGCCGTGTTGTACGCAAGCCCGCAGCCTGTCGCTCGAAGGCGAGTTGGGAATAACTCGGGGAAGTAGAGCCCGTAACCCGCGCTCAGTCCAATCGCGAAGAACGCCATGATTGGCGCCATCCAGAGGAGTTTCGTGTAGTCGAGGCTCCCTTGGAGGGCCAGAACGGTTGCGAGAGGGCTGAGGACGAAGAACAGCGCGAACGACGCTTTGCGGCCGATCCGCTGGCAAAGCAGAGGAAAAGCAAAGACTCCTAGGAGGGTGCCGAGGTGGAGGGTATACGTGGCGTAACTCACCGACGCGTCCACGACGGCTTTTTCCGCGTTCGGGAGAGACTCCTTCACGAGATTGGGCAGCCAAAACGCGACGTTGCCGGCCCCTGCGATCCCAACGACTCCGAGGATCATCGCCACGATCGCATGCCTGCGCCAAGGGGTTTGCCGGAAAAGCTCCCGAACCGTCTCCGTGGCTTTTCGCACCTCCACTCCCTTCGATTGCCACCTTTCCGGCTCGCGGACCTTGCTCCGGATGACGACGGTCAGAAGCGCCGGCGCGACCCCGACCAAGAACAGCCATTTCCAGCTTTGTCCGGCGAGCGCGAGGTTCGCCGTGCCCGCAAGGACAGGGCCGATCGCAGCGGCAGTTTGAAGCAGAGCCGCAGCGAACGGTCTCGCCCTATCGGGCATCACTTCGGCGACCAACGCTGCGCCGGCGGCCCACTCGCCCCCGATCCCCAGCCCCGTAAGGAACCGCACGACCGTCACTTGCTCCCACGTCTGGCAGAGGGCGGTGAGCCCGGTGAAAAGGCAGTAGAGCAGGATCGTGAGAATGAGGACCCGGGTGCGGCCGTACTTGTCGGCAGCGATCCCGAAGACAAGGCCGCCGATCGCCCACCCCACGAGGAAGGTCATCTGAATCTGCCCCTCGATCGCCGCGCCCACTTGCGCGTACTTCTCGGGTCCCAACATCTCGGTGAGCATCGGGACCTTGGCGAAGGTGAACAGCGCGGTGTCGGCGATGTCGAACACCCACCCCAGCCAAGCGACCCCAAGGACGAGCCATTGATAGCCGCTCAACTGGCGGAAGATCGGGACGCGAGGGGTAAGGGCGAGCGACATGCGAATAGACGTTCGCCTTGAGGGACCGGGGTTCCTTCGCGGTTGCGAGTTATACTCGGCCCATGCGCGGCGTTCGAGGCGCTTGGTACGACTTCATCCGGTTTCTCGCCAAATCCCTGGTGTTCTGGCTAACCGGGGGCCTGAAGGTGGTCGGCAGCGACAATCTGCCTGGCGAGGGCCCCGTGATCGTGGCCGCAAACCACCTCTCCCATCTCGACCCTCCCGCAGTCGCATGCGCCTCCAGACGCAGGCTCACGTTCATGGCGCGGAAATCGCTCTTCAAGAACCGGGCGTTCGGATGGCTGATCTCGTCGGTCGGCGCTTTTCCGGTGCGTCGCGGCGAGGCCGACACCGAGGCGGTCAGGCTCTCGCTCCGACTTCTGGGCGAGGGCCGAGCGGTCCTCATGTTTCCCGAAGGCACACGAGGCGACGGCAAATCTCTGGGGCCGATTTCGAGCGGGATCGCGATGCTCGCAAGCCGCTCGGGCGCGGCGGTCGTGCCGGTCGGGCTCGTCGGAACCCATGACAAACTGCCTCGCGGCTCGAAGTCCATCCGGCGCGGTAGGGTGACGGTCGTGTTCGGCTCGCCCTTCACCTACGAAGAGGTCGCCGAGGGTATATCCGTTCCAAAAGTCGCCCGCGAGAGATTCGCGGCCGAGCTCACCAGGCGCATTCTCGAAGCCTGCAAGACGGGCGGACTCGAACTCACTGCCTCAGCCGCAGAGTCACCGTCCAGAACGACTCCCCAGGTCGATGCAGCCAACGAACATCCAACGACTGAGTCGGTGTGAACTGAAAGCCCTGAGTCAGCCTGCGCGTGTCGTACTCCGAAATGAATCGAGTCCATCGGGTGAACGGAACGACCAAGCCCACGAACACGCCGGTCCGGTCTCCCGCCGAGAGGCCCACGGTGAATTCGAGCGGCACATCGCTGTTGTGAGTGCCCGTCAGCCCCTCATAGTGGGTCAAGGCGGCGTACAGCATCCTGCCGTCGCGCGATTCGCCCGTGAGGTCGCGCACTCCCACGCTGAAGCCGGGGGCAAACCCGATTACGGGGTCGACCAGATTGAAGCCGAGGTCGAACGACACCCTCTCGGCCATGTCGTCTCCCCGCTCCCAAGCCACCTGGCCGTCGAAGAACTTGTTGAAGGCCGCGCCGATCGACCACGATTTGGATGAAGGGTCACCCGGACCCAAGAGGCTCTCGAAGCGGTACGTCCCGAGAGGCAACTTCTTTCCGGTAGGGATCACGATCAGTCGGTCTGCAAACGCTGGCGCGAGGACCCCTAACGCCGCTGCCACTCCGAGGAACTTCACGGAGGCTAACATACCCCGGCTTGGCCCGGCTTCACCTGCGCTACGCCAAAAGCCGAACCTATTGCCCTTGCTGAGCGTAAGTACCGATTGAGGTTCTCGACCGTGAACCTAACGATTTCGGGCCGAGTTGCCTACAATATTGCGCGCGGCTAAGATCGAGTGCCTCGTGAGCCGCTTCGGATGGACGGGCGGACGGGCCCGGACGGCGAACGCAACGCGTGCCTAGGATGGCGAAATGACACTGCGGCAAAACTACGACGAACAGCTTCTTGAACTGCAATCGATGGTCACCCGAATGGGGGGAATCGCCACCGAGATGGTTCGTTCGGCCTGCGCCGCGATCCAGACCGGCGACCTCGAAAACGCCCGCGCGACGATTGAGCGGGACAACGAAGTCGATGAGTTGGAAGAGCAGATCACGCTCAAAGCGGTTGTGCTCGTGATGAAGGAGTCCCCGGTCGCCGGCGACCTGAAGATGCTCACTTCGGCGCTGGGGGTGGTGGGCGAGATCGAGAAAGCGGCCGACCACGCGGTCAAGCTCGCAAGGCGCGCAACCAAGCTCACCGGCCAGTTCCCAGCCGAACTCAAGACCAACTTGGTCGAGCTTGCCGAACTCTCCATCAAGCAGTTCACGTTGTCGCTGAAGCTCTTCATGGATTTCGATGGAGATCTCGCCGAAGAGATCATCCGCAACGACAAGGTCGTCGACGAACTCTATACGGTCGCCCGAAACCGGGTAATCGAGTTGATCCGCAAGTCGCCCGAGTCCGCTGACGTGTATGTTCGCAGCATCGACGCCCTTCACGCGCTGGAGCACGTGGCGGACCACGCCACCGAGATCGCCGAGCGGCTTCGGCTCCATTTCTCGAACCTCGCCCGGTTGGCGCGCGAGAACTGATCCCGCTTGCGAAACCGGCTCGCATTCGGGGCAAAATCGGCCCATGGACCTCGGCATTTCGGGCAAAGTCGCAATGGTCGCCGCCTCAAGCAAGGGGATCGGCCTCGCGATCGCCCGAGCCCTCCACGATGAAGGCTGCCGACTTTCGCTTTGCGGGCGGTCGGAGGAGGCGTTGGACGAGGCTTGCCTTGGACTGAGGGGCGCGTCGGGGTTTGTGTGCGATGTTTCGAACCGAGAATCCATCGAGGGTTGGTATCAGGCGACGGCGAGCGAACTGGGACCTCCGGATATCCTCATCACGAACACGGGCGGCCCCCCCGCCGGGGCTTGGGAGTCCATGACCGACGAGCAGTGGCAGCAAGGCTTCGAGAGCACGCTGCTCAACGTGGTTCGTCTGGTGCGGTTGGCGGCAGAACCGATGAAAACCAACGGATGGGGACGCATCGTCCACCTAACCAGCATCGTGGCCAAGCAGCCTCACGCACTGTTGCCGATTTCGTCCACTCTGCGCGCCGGGTTGATGGGTTTGACCCGACTTCAAGCGGCTTCGCTGGCCGAACACGGGATCACGGTCAACTCCGTGCTGCCCGGGCATACGCTCACGGACCGGCAGGTTCACTTGGCCAAGGTCCGGTCCGAGCGCGAGGGGATCTCGGCGCAGGAGGCTTTGGAGGCTCAGGCTCGGTCGATCCCGATGCGCAGGCTCGCCGAGCCGGACGAAATCGCCTCGGCGGTGGCGTTTCTATGCTCCCAGAAAGCCTCGTACGTCACCGGCGTCAACTTGCTGGTCGATGGCGGCCTGACGATGGGGCACGGTTAGGGGTTTGAGTCGTCGGGGCGGGTGAGCCTGTCGAGCAAACCTTGAATCGCAACGCTTACTTCGGAGCTCGGGTCCGCGACTTCCCGGCCTGAATACAGCAGCGACCGCGCCTCAGCCTCTTGCCCCAGATTCAAGTAGTCGTTCGCCAGCCGATAACACGCTGAGGCCAGCAGCGCGGCGCTGTCCTTCCGGATCGCTTCGTTGGTCTCGAACGTCAGTGCGAACTCCCAGTTGCGAATCGACTGCTTCCAGAGGTTCATGCGCTGCTCGATGTCCATTTCCTGAACTGCGGTCTGAGAAAACAGCGAGCCAAGCAGCCTGTAGTATGTGGGGTTTTGTGGGTCGTTGGCGATCGCGCTTCGGAACGCCTGTTCAGCGGCGACAAGGTTGCCCACGCGAACGTATTCGCGGCCTTGGGCTTCGTAGAGCTTGGCGACGTTGCGTTCCTCGGTGCGGCGGTTGACTTCGCTCTTCAGTTCGGGAATGATCTTCTCACGCTCGGCGATCCTTTCATGGAGGGGCACATTCGGGTCTTGCCCAGCCATTCTCTCCCGCATCGGGAGGTCCGCCGCTTGCGTCTGCATTCGGTCGATCAGCGTTCCTAACCCTTGGATGATGGCGATGACGAGGGCAAAGAGGGTGCCGAGCACGATCAATGTCAGCATCATCTTCCCGAGAAACTGCTTGGTTTCCGGGGAGATCAGGGGCGCGCGAGGCGGAGGCGGATAGTAGACCGGAATCTGACCTGGGGGAAGCCCATGCGGAGCTTGCGTAATGGGTGGCGTCCCGGGTTGATAGGGGTTGTAAGGGTGCTGCTGCGGGGCGGGCATGTACGGGTTCCCGTAAGGCGTCCCGACGTAGGGGTTGCCGATCGGAGGCGCGGCCGGCTGCGGCGGGGAATACGAAGTCCCTGAGCCTCCGTAGAGCTGAAGGTCGTAGTCGATCACTTGGGACCGAGAAGCGGACTTGGCCGACTCCAGCGCCCTGTGCATGTCGTGGGCAGTGGCAAACCGCAGCGCCGGGCTCTTGTCGAGCGCCTTGGTGAGGACCTGCCACACGGCGTGGTTGGCTTGGGGAGGTTGGCTAGGCTCGCTGTTCACGATGCCGTAGGTGATGCTCACCACGCTGTCGCCCTGAAACGGCTTCTGTCCCGAGAGCATCTCATAGAGGATCACGCCGACGCCGAAAACGTCGCTCCGGGCGTCGATCTCCCGTCCCACGACCTGCTCCGGCGACATATAGCTCGGCGTCCCAAAGACCTGCCCGTCGATGGTGAGGTTAGGCTCGAAGGTGATTCTCGCGATCCCGAAATCAGTGAGCTTCACCCTGCCATCGGGTAGTAGCTGGATGTTTTCCGGCTTGATGTCACGGTGAATGACGCCGTTCTTGTGCGCATAGTCGAGGGCGTCCAGGACTTCGAGGGTGATCTCGATGGCCCGGTCGGCAGCCAGGAATCCGTGGGTGTCGAGTTCGTTGCGGAGGTTGTGGCCCTCCAAGAACTCCATGGCGATGAAGTGCCTGCCGGAGTCTTCGCCGAACTCAAATATCGTGACGATGTTGGGATGATTCAGCGAACCGGCGGCTTTAGCCTCCCGCGAAAACCTCCGGATGCGATCGTCGCGTTGGGCGTCGCTCGCGCCAGAAGGCATCGCGAGCTCCTTCAAAGCGATCCGACGATTCATCAGTGGGTCGTACGCCTCGTACACGATGTCGTTCGACCGCGCGATCTCGCGGATGATCTGATACTTGCCCAGCGTCGTCGGAGTTGTTCCGCTCATCCTTTCCGTGTGTGCCGTACCCTGGAACGTCGGTTACCATCCATTAGAACGTAGCGCGAGGGCGAAGGGTTCGGGTTTTCGACCTCAGAGTTGCTCCATTCGAATTGTCGGCTCGTTTTTCCGCGAGGGTAGCTCCGAAGGCGGGGCTTCGGGAATCCGAAACCTCGCAAGCTTCCGTAGGGATTGGGCGAACTCCAAGAGGAACGAACCTCATAGGATGTCAACCGCATCACTTTCGCGAATCGGAGTCGGAGTCGGAGTCTTGCTCGCATGGGCGACTCTGGCGCACGCGGAAGTGAAGTCCGGACTCTGCGGCCCGACCGGCAACCTGCTTTCCAGCAACGTGACCCTCATGTGGGAGGTGTGGTCGACGGGCGCCGATCGGATCGTAAGGGGCGTCATCGAACTGAACGGCGAGCCGATCCCGGCGGTGTACGACGTGGCTCGATTGGCGGTTCGAACGGAAACCCCCCTGCAACTCGCTCCAGGCAATTACGAAGTCGTCGCGCGAGCGGTCTTCGAGCGGGGCTTTGCGGTTCGCTCGAACTGGCGGTTCACGGTGGGGCTCTCTGCGATGGCGGACCTGCCTGAGCCCTCGTCCAACCAGCACGAGTTGCAGCGAGCCGTCAACGATTTCAGATTGAGGGTCGGGCTTCCGCCAGTGTACATGCACCCGAGCCTCGCGGTCGCTTGCCAAAGCCACAGCGAGTACAACCTCAGCAATCAAACCACCGGCCACTACGAAAAGCCCGAATCGCAGGGGTTCACGGGCGCGACGCCCATAGACCGGGCGGAGTCGTTCGGGTTCCTGGGCGGAACCTACGAGGCGGTGAGTTGTGGAAGCTGGACCCCGGAAGACGCTCTCGCGGCCCTCGTCGATGGGCCCTACCACCGGCTTCCGATCCTTCAGCCCGGCGAACTTGCGTTTGGAGCGGGCGTCGCCGAAGACCGGGTGACCCTTCAGTTTTCGCTCACTCAGGAAACCGGCGTCTCGATCTATCCCTATGAGGGCCAGCGCGATGTCCCGACGAGGTGGAACCGCCTCGAACGGCCGAATCCCCTCCGGATTCATGGGAAGGCGATCGTGGGCGTGGGGTACCCCATCACGTTTGCATATTACAGGCGTGGCAAGGATCGTTTGACCGTGATCGACGCGAGGCTGCTGAACGACTCTGACGAGCCCGTGGCGACTTACCTGAACACTCCCGACAACGACAAGAGCCTCAGAAACGCGCTGATTCTGATTCCGCAAGACCCGCTGATTCCTGGCCGGAAGTACCGCGTCGAGGTCCAAGCGACCGCGGAGGACGGGTCGGAGTTCGTTCGCAGGTGGTCGTTCGAGACGGCGCCCCAGTAGGGATCGGGCATTGAAGTGGGGGTTTGGATCGGGGCCCTGGAGGGCTGTTTGAACCTGAGAGTAGGTTCGCCAGACAGTTAACACAGTTATCCCTGCCTTTTCCACGTAGGTTTGTGGATAAACCCCCGAAAAAATGCTTGGGTATTGCGAAAAAGCGTGATATCGTATTCATGCGCTTGACGGTGATGGAATCGGATCACCGCTCCGGTGCGCCGGAGACGGCGAAGACGACATTCCCTTCGCCGAAAGTGCACTGCCCTTGCGGAGAAATCCGTAATCCTCTCTCGGGAGGAGGCGGGTCCCGGAAACGGGAGACGTCGGGAGCCTTCTGCAACCTCGCTGGGCGGCTTGGACCAAAGTACAGCGAGCGTAGAGTCGGAGAGCCAAGGCCCTGTCCGGCGGCAACAGAAGGACGCGGCGACCGCGCCGTGTGAGGGAGACTTCGGTATTCCTCGCACAGCAGGACAGGTGAGGCTTCGGCCAATCCTATCCAAGCGGCGCCGCAGTAGACAGAATGCGGACCAGTAGTAGGGTCTTCGGGCCCTAACCTAAATGCAAGAAGTCTACAAACTCTGAGGCGTGGGCCTTCTTCGGAAGATCCGGCGTCTCGAAGTTGAGAGCGCGGTCAAAGGTGGGCTTGCCCAGCGAGTAGCCGCGCTCTTATTTTTTGGGGCGAGGCAAGGGTAGACCTCCCCTTCGTCCCATCGAAAAGGCGTCCCAACCCCCCTCAGTAATGAAAAAGGCCACCCTATTGCGTAGGGTGGCCGATGGAGGAAGGTCGGCGAATCGAGGACCGATTAGTTCCGATCGCCCAGGGCGACCCAATCTCGCAGACCGGAGCCTTCGTAGATGCAGGTCGGGCGAATCAGGCGGTTGTTGTCCAGTTGCTCGATGGCGTGCGCGCTCCAGCCCGACACCCGCGCGATCACGAAGATCGGGGTGTAGAGGTCGATCGGGATGCCGAGTAAATAGTAAGCGTATGCCGCGGGGAAGTCCACGTTCGGGTGCAGGTTCTTTTCGTCGAGCATGACCCTTTCGAGGATGTCAGCGACTTCGCCCCACTTGGTGTTGCCCTTGCGCTGGCCGATGTCCTTGGCGATTCGGGTCAGGTACATCGCACGGCTGTCGCCCTTCTTGTACTCACGATGGCCGAATCCCATGACCTTTTTCTTCTGCGCGAGAGCGTCTCGAATCCAGTGCTCGGCGTTCGCAGGGTCGCCGATTTCGATCAGCATCCTCATCGCCTCTTCATTGGCGCCGCCGTGCAAGGGTCCCTTGAGGGTGCCTATCCCGCTCACGATTCCGCTGTAGAGGTCGCTGAGCGTGGCGACGGTCACGCGGCAGGCGAACGTGGAGGCGTTGAACCCGTGTTCCGCATACAGCGTGAGCGAGGCGTCCATGACCTTGGCGGTGTAATCGTCGGGCTCGCTGCCCTCCATCATGTACAGGAAGTTCGCCGCATGGCCGAGTGATGAACTCGGTTCGATCGGGTCCTTTCCGGTCCGAATCCGGTGCGCGGCCGCTACGAGGCTGGGCGCTTTGGCGACGATGCGCGTCGCCTTGCGGACGTTGGCATCGTGGTCGCCGTTGGTGTAATCGGGGTCGTGGGGCGCAAGAGCCGCGAAGGCGACTTTCGCAAGGTCCATCGGATGCGTGTCGCGGGGCATCGCCCGCAGCACCGTGTAGATTTCCGACGGAACTCCGCGCTCGCCTCGCAGGGTTTCTTTGAAGGTCTCAAGTTGAGCCGCGGTCGGCAAGTCGCCGTGAAGGAGCAGGTAAGCGGTCTCCTCGAAGCTACCATATTCGGCGAGGTCTTGTACGTTGTAACCTCGGTAGATGAGAAGGCTCTTGTCGCTGTCGATATCGCAAATCTTGCTGATCCCCGCGATCACGCCTTCAAGACCGGGGCTGTAATTCGGGTAGGTGGTCGCTGCCATGGTTTCTACAATCCTTAATCTGGCTTACGCTTGTGGAACGGGAAACCAGACTCTTGCCCGTTCCAGTTTGCTGGGTCACCGCTTCTTTGGGGGAGACGTGCGCCCAACTCAATTGTCTTCTGTCGGTCCCGAGCCGGACCAGAGCGCATCCTGCTTCGTGTACTCGGCATACTCGATGAGTTCGTAGAGTTCGCTCCGCGTCTTCATTCGCTCAAGAAGAGCGGCTTGAGAGCCAGATCGAATCAACTCTTCGTACGCTTCGCACATCGACCTCAGCATTACGCGAAAGGCCGACATCGGAAAGATAACCAAATTGTACCCAAGTGATTGGAACCGAGAAAGGGGAAGGAGGGGAGTCTTTCCGTACTCGGTCATGTTGGCCAAAAGCGGCACATCGAACGCGCTGCGAAACGCTTCGAACTCGGATTCGGATTCGAGCCCTTCTGGAAAGACCATGTCCGCGCCGGCGTCGACATATGCGTGCGCCCGGTCGATCGCTTGGCTGAGTCCCTCGACGCCGCGCGCGTCCGTCCGTGCGACGATCAGAAACGAATCGTCGGACTTCGAGTCCACAGCGGCCCGCACCTTCGAGACCATCTGACCCGTCGGGACGATCTGCTTTCCGTCGAGGTGGCCACACCGCTTGGGGTTGACTTGATCCTCGAGGTGGATCCCCGCAAGGCCCGCCCGTTCTAGCTCGACCACCGTTCGGGCGACGTTCCAGGCCTCGCCATACCCTGTGTCGGCGTCCGCGATAACTGGCAAAAGGGCGGCTTGAGTCACGAATCGCGCTTGGGCGCTCATTTCGTCGAGTCCCAGCAGACCGATATCGGGTGCGGCGAGGAGGCTATTGGTGACTCCCGCGCCCGAAAGGTAAAGCGCTTTTGCGCCCGCAGCGTGGGCGGCGCGTGCCGACAGCGCGCTGAAAACGCCGGGAGCGAGCACGGTGCCGTGGGACATGAGGTCGCGCAGAACCTGGCCGGGCCTCTTGAGCGGGGGACGCAGCATGGCGGGAGTTTACCGGTCGGTAGAGGGGCGTCTCCTCATTGCCTTGGCTGGGGCGAACCCAATTCCGTCATTTTCGTCAAGTTACCGACATCCGAGCACCCGCCTTGTGCCGGGGTTGCGGTTGAATTAGGCTGTGGGAATCCGCTTCGCAGACGACGAGATGAGGGCCAAGTTCGGCATGGGCGCTTGGCTTTCGAGCGTCTCGCGAGTCACGTTCGCAGGCCTTGGGCTCCTGTTTGTGGTGATGGGGGGAATCGGGGTCGTGGTTCCGGGTTGGCCCGCCACGTTCTTCTTCATTTTGGCCCTGTGGGCGTTCAAGAGAAGCAACAAGCGCATGGAGACTTGGCTACTTACCAACCGTGTGACCGGGCCGACTCTCACAGACTGGGATCGCAACGGCAGCATCAAGAAGCGAACGAAAATCGTTGCGATTACCTTGCTTTGGGCTTGTATGGGCTCGACCTTATTGCTTGTGAGTTCGACGACCGTGCGGGTGATTCTGCCTACGATCGGCGCGGCCGTGACGGTCTACATTCTCACCCGGCCCACCGCGCCTGCGGATAGCGCAAAAAGAGGGCCACGTCTGTAAATCGACGCGGCCCCGTCGCTCCTCTCGTTCTTGGTTAGGGTAGGTTAGCTTCGTTCACCCAGTCATCGAGGAACGACTGCCGAACGGAATTGAAGTCGCTAAGGGCACGGCGACCCGGCATGATCGCGACCACCATGCGATTCCAGATCGTTGTGGGCCGGTACATCAGGGTGACCTTCTTGAGCCCTGGAATCGGACTCTCGGGCGCCTTGATGTATCCCGAACTGACCTGGAAAGAGACCGTCGGCGGGTACAGGATGGCTACCGTCACGGTCTTGCCGTCTTTCGTCATGTAGACCGACTTCCGCCCGGGCCCCGGTTCGAGGGTTGCGGTCGTGTAGGCGGTCCAGTCGACCCGGGTTCGGGGCGCGGCGGTCCATTCGTCTTGGACGACGACGGTGCTCCCGCCTCGTAGCGCGACGCCTCTCTTCCAGAGGGCCGCTGCTCCGCCTGTCGCCTGGGTCCCGTCGATGATGCCGAACTGGTTGGCATCTCGGTTCGAGAACGCGATCATCGACGCTTGGGCCGTGCTGGGCTGCTCGCCCTCATTGAACCTCAGCGTGTTGTGGCCGAGCGTGGAGTTGCGATAGAACTTCCCACCAGGCCCCGGCTGCTGGTCGGCGGTTCGACCCAGATCGAGGAACCACCTCACGCCCTGCGACTCATAGAGAAAGTGCCCGATGTCGGGCTGGTTGTGATTGGCCTTGTTGTCTCCCCCTTTGAAGGCGATCGCGTTGGGTTCGACGGTCGACCACGAGTTCCGCGCAAAGAACTGAGCGTTGTTGCGGAACACGCCCGCCTTGGGCAAGTTTGCAAGGTCGCCTGAAGTGCTCGGGACGTACCAGATCAGGTCCCACGGCTTGATGAGTTGGCCGTCTTGATGAAGCGTCTTCTGATAGGCGGCTAGCGGGGCCTGGCCGAACTTGCTAGCGAGCCAATAGAGTTCGGGTGCGCCTTCGTTGAGCGGGTACGTGTTGCCAAAGTCAAAGCACGCCGTTCCCCGAGGTCCGCGCCCACCCGCAAGGACCTTATACAAACCGGTCTTGCTCAAGAATCCGCCAGCGTCGAGCCCCAGGTCGGTGCCAAGGCTCGTCTCCAGCATATCGAATCCCCGGATCAGACGGCCCACGCCATAGACCCAGTACCCGTGGTGCTCGATCCAGCCCCCATCGTTGTTGAGGCTCGCCATCGCCAACGCCAGCGACTTCTGAGCATGGGCAAGAACTTCACTCGAAACCGAAGGATCAGTGTCTCGAATGGCCAGTGCGCCAGTGATGAACCCGCTGTTGCAGACCATCGCGATATTCAGGCCCGACCAGGTCCACCATTGCTGGGTCGATCCGGAGCGATAGCGCGCCAAAGCGACGTTGAGGCCCTTGTTCACAATCGCGTTTCGAAGGGCGGTGCGCTCCGAGGGCGTCAAGTAGTCGTAGATCCAGTCGTATCCGATGGCGGCTGCCGAGGTGAACTCGGCCAATACGTGGAGCACAGTGGCTTCGGCGCGCCAATCGGGCATCGCGACGAGCGTTGAAAGGTACTGCCGCGCCTTCTCGGCATAAGCTGTGTTGTTCGTCAGCCGATAAGCGAGGGCGAGGGCCGTAATTCGCTCTTCCGACATTCGCGAGTCCACGTTTTGGACCGTATATACGGGCTGCAACAACAGCCAATCGACATGGTCGATCAGGCCCGCGTAATACGTTTGCATCGTCGCATCGGTGTTTCTCAGTTGATTAATTCGAGTGATGCGCTGCGCGTTCAACGTTAGGTGCGGGCGAACGGGCGCGCCAAACGGCAGCATCTGCCCCATCGCGGAAACCTCGCCCGAATTGGCGGGAACAAACGTTCCGCCCCAGGTGAAGGAAACCGGGCTGAGCGTCGATGCGCTGTTGGCGGCGAAATTGGAAAGAGAACTTTGAGCCGCGCTCTGGATCGCCAGCCCAGCGACGATCGCGGTTGTCAAGGTTATTCGAGAGGTTTTCATGATGAAGCTCCGTCAACACGGGTGTTCCGTGATGGAGCCGAGATTTCGCAGGTATGTCTTTCGGTTCTGCCCACGAGAGGTCTGGGGCAGGTCGGCGGTGGGATACACTCCCCAAGTTCGCTCAGAACCCGAACCGATGTCCGCACCTACCCCACTGCCAAGCTCCCCCGCCCAACGGAAGCGCCTCGCCATCCTCGTGAACATGGTCGCTCCGTATCGGGTCCCGGTCTACGAGGAACTGGGCAGGGCGTTTGAAACCCTCGTACTCTTTTCGGGCAGAGAACGCAACCGAGGGTCGTGGGAAAAGGTCCTCGGCCAACTCCGGAACTGCCGATGGAAACAGGTATGGGGCTTCACCTTGCGGTTTGCACGAAGGGCCGAGCAGGGTGCGATCGACCAGCAGTACTTGCATCTCGATCCGGGGTATTTCTTCGAGCTACTTCGCTATCGGCCCCATGCGGTGATCTCCAACGAGATGGGCTTCCGCACCCTGGCAGCTCTCTTCTATGGGTTTCTGTTTCGCAGACCCGTGTGGGTGTGGTGGGGGGGCACGCTTCACACTGAACGCAACCTCAGTCGACGCAAGCGGGCTTGGAGGAAGTGGTTTGTGCGGCGGGTTCGACGATGGATCAGCTACGGCGAGACCTCGACGGAATACCTGGAGTCGCTTGGAGTTTCAAGCGAGCGGGTGCTCCAGATTCAAAACTGCGTCGACGAGCGGCAGTTCCAGCCGGAGGGCGAGAGGCTGATCGACGTCCACCCCAAGCCGGTGGTCCTCTATACGGGCCAAATGATTCGAAGAAAGGGCGTCGATCGTCTGATTGAGTCTGCCGCGAGGTTGCAGTCTGGGGGAGCCGAGTTCTCCCTCTTGCTCGTGGGCGGAGGGGCCGAAGCGGAGTCGCTGCAGGAGCAGGCGGCGTCGCTCGGTTTGCGGCACCTCGTCTTTCACGGCGCCGTCGCTGCCGACCAAATGCCGGCGGTGTACCGAAGCGGCGACCTCGTGGTGTTTCCGACCCTCGAAGACGTGTGGGGACTCACGGCGAACGAGGCGATTCTTTGCGGGAAGCCCGTTCTGACCTCGATCTATGCCGGATGCGCAGAGGAGATCATCCCGAGCGAGCATCGCTTCGATCCCAACGACCCCGATCAGTTCGATAAGGCCCTAGGCCCGGCGATCCGCAAGGGGTTGATTCCGCCGAGCCGAGATTCGCTATGGACCTGCGAGCGAACGGGCAAGACGATCGCCGAGGCAATTTCGTCGGTATTGCTGTGAAATGCGCGAGGTTGCGCTACCTCCTCGCTGGAGCGATCTGGCCGTGATGCCGAAAATCCCAATATGCTCGCCCGCATAACGCGAACCTTCTTTTCGCCCGTCTTTTGGGCCGCTGTGCTTTCCGCGCTGCTTACCCTCGCCGCATTCGGTTGCGGTGGGGGAGGGACCGTCACCTCGGGTGGCGGCGGTGGCGGTGGTGGTGGTGGCGGTGGCGGCGGTGGTGGCGGCGGTGGTGGTGGCGGTGGCGGCGGTGGCGGCGGCGGAACGCCCCCTTCGATCGTCGTGAGCGCCGATCCGGGGGTCCTTTATGCCCACATGATTACCGGGATGGGCCGAGGGCCGGATTCGTGGATCGATATCGACTGGATTTCGGCGGGGGCGCAGCAGAGCGAGTTCGCAACGACTCGAATTCAACTCAACGGGTACACCTCGACCCCGCTCGACATCGTCGCTCTGGGGACTGGCACCCAGACCTTCAATTCGTTCAGTATCAATGTTCTGCAACTGATTCTGCCGGGCAATACGATCGTTCCCGGACCCCACACAAAGACTGTCCCGTCCAACTTCAAACTCATGGCCGGTCGAACGACCGCGATTCAAACGTTCTTCGATGAGTCTATGGTGTTCGAAGACCAAGGCGCAATGATCTTCGACGACGTGGCGTTCGACTTCGTCAACGTCGATCTGTTCGGGGGCTCGATTCCGGCGTTCTTCAGCGATTGCGTCCGAGTGGACATCAGCCAGCTTTCGTCTCGCCCAGGGCTGAATGCGGGGGGGCAGGCGCAATTTGTTTATGTCTCGGGCGACGTGGTGGGGCTCAGCGGATCCTCGTCTACGACGTTTGAGATTCACATGGACCGCGACCGCAATTTGGACTTCGTCCCAGTTCGGGGTGGCACGTTCACCGGGACGACCGCAGGAACCTACACGGTCGTTGAGCCCAACCCGCAAAACAGTTCCGTCGAGATTCCCAGATTCACGGCTCCGTGGACCGACATCGACAACGTGGTGCAGGACTTCACCGAGTTCGTGATGATCTCGTTCCCTTCGACGGATTCGACCAAGTCAGACCACCTCTTGATGCTCTCGCGTTCTTCGGGAGTGATCACCGCATGCTATTTTGGAACGCTCAATCGCAACACGGGCTCCTTCAGCGCCTATCCGATCGGGCAGTTCAAGCAGGGCTCCCCGACCACCATTGGCGGGGTCGCCTCGATTGAAGCCACGGGTGGCAACTACAGCATCGAATCCGGAACCCCCCCGGCGAGCTTCCCGTTGACGGGGACATACCTTCGGTTCGTGCGGTAGAGTCTGCGGTTAGGCGGACAGGGAATGAAGGCATTAGTCACCGGCGGCGCCGGGTTCATCGGGAGTCACGTGGCGCTGGGCGCCGCGGCGAAGGGTTGGCAGGTCGTCGTTTTGGACGATCTCTCTTCGGGCAGCCCGAGCAACCTCACTGGAGCGCCATCTCGTTTGGAAATGCGCGTGGGGTCGGTTTGTGATCCTGAAGCGGTCCGTCTGGCGGTGGAAGGGTGCGATGTGGTCTTCCACCTGGCCGCGATTGCGAGCGTGCAGCGGTCGGTCGAGGATCCCGTGGGCACGGGTCGCGTCAATGTCGAGGGAATGGTGAGGGTGCTTGAAGCGGCGACTATCGCAGGGTCTCGAGTCGTCTTCAGTTCCTCGTCGGCGGTCTATGGGGACGCCGACGCTTTGCCGGTCTCTGAATCTGCGACGCCGCTGCCTTGCAGCCCGTACGCGGTTCACAAGCTGTGCGGCGAGATGTACCTTCAGGCGTTCCGGTCGACGGGCGGCCTGATCTCACGTTCGCTCCGTTACTTCAACGTGTATGGGCCAAGGCAGGACCCTCAGTCCGAGTATGCGGCCGTCATCCCCAAGTTCGTCACACGGGCCATTCGCGGCGAGCCGCTCGTGATCTTTGGCGACGGCGGGCAGACACGGGACTTCGTGTTCGTCGAGGATGTGGCGCGCGCGAATCTGTTGGCAGCGGAGCATGGCACCGGCGAGTCGCTCGTGCTCAACATTGGATCGGGCATCAGCCTCTCCGTTCTGGACCTTGCGAAAAAGATCGTCGAGATTGCCGAGTCGGACTCCCAGATCGTTTTCGAGCCTCCGCGCCCTGGAGAGGTGCGCGACAGCCGTGCCGACACCGCCCTGGCGCACACGCAACTCGGGTTCGATGCCTCGACCCCGCTTGATGAGGGGCTCAAGCGAACCTTTCAGTATTGGCGCGGTGGGGAAAGTTGCCGATGAATCGCGCGAGGTTGGGAACCTCGGGCGGTGGAGGGGCAGTCCAATTCTCGATGGTACGCAACTCGTTGCTTGCGGTAGGTCTAGCACTGGGGCTGACCCCCTTCGCTCAAGCACAGCTCACACCCGAAGCCGCGACGCAGAACGCCTTGGCGGGTCTGAGGATGCACCCTTCAGCGTGGCTGCGAATGGACGGCCAAGACACCGTCGGCAACGTGGTCAATCGGTTCATTGGCGACCTCTACTGGTATTCCAGTTTTGATGCGCTGGGACTGCCTGTAGCCAAAGCCGAACTGCAAGAGTTCCTCAACGGCAACCTTCGAGTCCGAACCGTCGGCGACGGCGTTACGCTGTGGCACTACGATTTGGCTAGGTTCGCCTACAACGCGACGACCTACGGCGCCTTTTCCGGACCGCCCCCGTCCACGTACTTAACGAATCTGATCAAGGGCATGGGCACGCATGCCGAAGGGCAGACGACGCATTTGGTGCGTTTGATTCGGGAGACCTACGATGGCGGATTCGCCCAGTTCAAGCCGTGGATCGTGGGAGGAGCTTCCTCCTTGCTGACCGGCGGGCAGTCGATGGACGATCCCGTTCTCGGCAACCAGCGAACCTATGTGTCTTCGGCGGCCGTGGAATACGCGGTCTTCTGGACCGGCCAACCTGCGAACCGCTCGCTCGCCTTCGAAATCATCAGCGATCCGAAGTTTGGGGGCAAGATCGTCAACGCCGTGTACTATGCGAGCGTCAGCGCGGTCGGCAATCGAAGCCGGTTGGTCGAGTGGACGATGATGGTTCGACCGGACGTGATCCCGGCGGCGAGCAACTTCGTTTTCGTGCCTCCTGCGGGCGCGAAGCCGATTCCCAAGACGGGCGGTTCGTACTGAGATCCTAGCCCTTCGAAGGGATGAACTGGCTCACCCACGGGCCGAAGCCCTGCGGCGACCGCGTCTGGATGTAGAGGATCCCTGGCCCGACGAACTCGGCGACGAATCCCTCCCCCGAAGTGAAGCTGCCCAGCCAACTCTTGGCGGCTCTCCGGATGGTGAAGTTCATGCCATCGGAAAACGCGACGATGTGTCCGGTGTCGACAATGTACGGCTGGCCCTCCATTAGGCGCACGGCATGTACCGCGCCAAAACTCGAAACGAGCAAGGTGCCGGTTCCAAAGACCCTCATGATGAACAAGCCCTCGCCAGCGAAGAAGCTCCTTCCGCTCAGTTTGGTCTCCATCTCGAGCGAGGTATCTCCCGCGAGATAGCAGCCGCTCGTGACCATATAGCCTTGATGGGAGAGTTGCAGCGGGACGATATCCCCCACCGCTGCGGGCGCCAAGAGCACCTCTCCCGCACCGCGGTCCGCCGTGAAAGTCGACTGAAAGAGGCTCTCGCCCCCGAAGAGCCTGCCGATCGCCTTTCCGAGTCCGCCCGCCATTTTAGATTCGACGGTGATCGTCGGCGACATACTGACCATCGCGCCGCTTTCGGCCCGGATGCTGTCTCCAGGTTCGAGCATCATTCTCGCCACGGCGAAGGAGGGTTGGTAAAGAATCTCGTAGTTCATAGCGGACAGAAGGCTCCTGAATGTAGTCTAATCAATATGAAACCCCGATTGGCGGCCCTACGATGTCGAATGACCCTTTCCTTATCGAAGCCCTGAGAAACGCGGTCAAAAACGATCCGGAGAACGTGTCGCTCCGTCTTCATCTGACTCAGGTGCTGTTGGGTGCGGACCTGGCAGCCGAGGCGATCGAACACACTACGTTCGTCTTGGCTCGGCAGCCAGATCATCTCGACGCCCTCAAACTTGCATTCGAGTCGGCGACCGCTATCGGCGATTCATTGAAAGCCGCGAGCTATCGGAATCTGTACGAGGCGATCGGGTTGCGGCGAGCCCAGTCGATGTTCGACGCGTCTGGAGTTGCTGAGGCCGCCGACCCCTCGCCGACGAAGAGCGATGCGGAAACGGCTGACGTTGAAGACGCATCGGAGGACGAGGGTCCGGTGCGATTAGAGGCAGTTGGAACCCGTGGAGGTGAACTGTTCGACGCTGAGCGACCCACGATCACGCTCGCCGATGTCGCCGGTATGGAGTTGGTCAAGAGGCGGCTGAACCTCGCTTTTCTCGGTCCCTTGCGTCACCCCGACATCAGTAAGGCGTACCGCAAGTCTCTGCGGGGCGGTTTGTTGCTCTACGGGCCGCCTGGGTGTGGCAAAACGTACATCGCTCGCGCGTTGGCAGGCGAAATCGGGGCAAAGTTCCTGGCGGTAGGTTACACGGACGTGGTCGATATGTATCTCGGCGAGAGTGAGCGCAGGATGCACAAACTGTTTGAATACGCTCGCAGATCGAGGCCGTGCGTGGTGTTCATCGACGAAATGGACGCGTTCGGTCGCAAGCGGAGTCTCACACGGGACCATGCCGGACGCACTCTCGTCAATCAACTGCTCGCTGAACTCGACAACGTCCAGGCAGACAACGAGGGGCTGTTTCTTATGGCTGCCAGCAATCATCCTTGGGACATTGACGAAGCGCTGCGGAGGCCGGGCAGGATCGACCGCGCCGTTCTTGTACTTCCGCCGGACGCGTCGGCCCGGGCTGCGATCATCAGGTTCAGATTCGAGGGCCGCCCCACTCAGGGAATCGACGTTGAGGACCTCGCGCGCCGAACGGAGGGGTTTTCGGGAGCAGATCTGGCTCACGTCTGCGAGTCAGCAGTCGAGTTTGCCATTGAAGATTCGCTTACAACAGGTCGCACGAGGCCGGTAGCTCAATCGGATGTACTGCGGGCGCTCAAGGAAGTCAAACCGAGTACGCGACCCTGGTTTGAAACCGCAAAGAACTACGCGCTCTACGCGAACGAGGGCGGCGCGTACGACGACTTGCTCGAGTACTTGAGATCCAAGCGAATGCTGTAAAGGAAAGGACGGGGTATTCGACTTTGGAGAAAGGGACGAGGTTCCAGAGGGGCATGGTCCACATCCAGCACGAGAGATGGGACGACGCGGAGCGGGAATTCCGTGGGGCGTTAGCAGACGATCCAGCCGACGCCCCCTCCAAGGCCATGCTCGCCTATGTGCTCAGCATTCGCGGCCAGCACCCCGAAGCCATTCTCGAGGCTAGGGGCGCGATCGCTCAAGCCCCCGACTTTGCGTACGCACACTATATGTACGCCCTTGTGCTGCTTCAGGCTGGCAAGAACAAGGAGGCTCAACGCGCTATCGGAGCAGCGCTGAAGCTGGACCCCTCGGACGACGACAATTGGGCCCTGGCGGCTTCGATCGATGCGCAACTGGGGCGTTGGAAGAAGGTGTTGCAGGCGTGCGATTCGGCACTCGAAATCAATCCAGAGAACAAGGAGGCTTTGAACCTTAGGGGCCTTGCGCTGTCCTATGTGGGGCAGAAGGCCGAAGGTGCGAGCTCCCTCAGAGAATCCCTCCGTCTCGACCCACAGGATTCGCTGACCCACGTTTTGCTGGGCGATTCACATTTGAAGGCCGGCCGGCTCGACGAGGCCGTTGCCTCGTATCGCGAAGCGCTGCGACTTGATCCGGATAGCGAAGAGGCGCGGGTGGGGTTGCTTGACTCATTGCGGGCCCGATACTGGCCCTACCGGGCGATTCTCACCTTTCGGAACTGGATCACCCGGTTTCCTTCCAACGCTCGCTGGGGGATTACTGTCGGACTTTATTTCCTCGCCAAGCTTGCGAGGTCGGCCGCAGACACGAGACCCGACCTCGCGCCATTTCTTCTCCCCCCTGCCATAGCCTACTTGGGATTCGTGTACCTCAGTTGGTGCGGGGCAACGGTCTTCAACGTGTTCTTGTTGCCCCATCCGGTCGGCAGATTGGCGCTCAGCAGGATCGAACGCCTTTCGGCAAGGATCGTCGCGACGCTTTGGGTGGCCGGTCTCGCCACCGCTTCCTTTGCGTGGGCCACAAGCTCGTCTGTTCCTTTTTTGCCCCTCATGTTTGCAGCGTTCGGAACGCTGCTGGTCGGGTTGGCTTCGCACCTTCAGTCCCTCAAGGCGCAGAAGTGGCTTTCTCTGACGCTTGGTTTGGGACTTCTTGCCGCGATTCTGCTTTATGCTGCCTCCACGGTTTCTCAACTATTGGGCAATTCTGCAGATTGAGCAGCGGGGCTCCCCTCCCAAGCTCGCTTTCAGGCTTGGAGCCATAAGGCCCGGCGCTTGCCTGCGTTTCCTGCCAAGATGAAAGTTCGCATGTCGAGTCTGGAACTGTCCGCTGACCCGAAAGGGGCGCCCCACGAAAACCCATCGAAGGTGGTTTGGGCGCTCGCTTGGCCTGCCGTCGTGCTCAACGGAATGCAGGTTCTCAACATGCTTCTCGATAGCGCGTTTATCGGCAGGTTGGAAAGCGCCGCGCTGCTTGCCTACGGCGCGCTCACCAACGTGCTGTTCCTCCTGTTTTCGCTTGCGATGGCCTTAGCGACGGCCGCCACCGCGCTGGTCAGCCGAGCCTATGGCGCAGGGCAGGTCGAGGAGTTTCGCATGGCGTCTCGGCAAGCTCTGTCGGTAACGCTCGCCTGTGGGACGATTCTCGCGATTCTGGGCGCATCGCTCTCCCCGGCGGCCGCCCAAGCGTTTCTTCCGGCCGGTGAAACCCGGGCGGAGTCGCTGATGCTCTCCTACCTGGCGATTTACTCCTTTGGCTTGCCGGCGATCTACTTGATCCAATCGCTCGCCGGAGCCATGCGCGGCGTTGGCGACACTCGCAGCCCGATGGTGATTTCGGGGATTCAGATCCTGCTTCACATCGCGTTGAACCTGATCCTCATCTTCCCGCCTCGGGACTTGGGGGGCGGATTGACGCTTCCGGGATACGACATGGGCCTTGCGGGAGGAGCCCTCGCGTTGACGATCTCCGCGTGGATGGCGGCGGTCGGCTACCTGCTGTATGCGGGCAGGACGGCGCTGGGGAGCGTCTGGAGGTTGATCCTCCCTTCGTGGGTGTGGGTCGTGCGGATCTTCCGAATTGCGATACCCGCGGCGATCATGGCTCTCCTGCGGGTTTCGTCGTTGGCGGTGTTTACGATCGTGCTCAAATACGCCAAGGACGCCTCCGACGCCATCGCGGGCATGCGGCCTGGATTCGCCATCGAGTCGATGATGTTCATGCCGTCGTTTGGGCTCGCGATGGCGGCCGCAGCGCTCGTCGGGCAGAGCCTGGGGGCAAAGAACCCCGATCGCGCGGAGCGGCTCGCTTGGACGGCGGCCCATCATGCGGCGATCGTGACCGCGTTGCTGGCGCTTCCGATCTTCGTCGGCGCGGACGGCCTGGCGAACCTCCTGGTGCAGGGCAAGCCGAGCATCGCCGCAGAGACCGCGCTCCTCCTCCGCTACCTTTGCGTGACCGAGGTGGGGTTCGCCTACGCGATGGTGATGATGTTTGCAATGCAGGGCGCGGGCGACACCGTGCGGCCGATGTGGATTACCGTCATCACCCTCTGGGGCATGCGGGTTCCGCTGACATGGCTGCTCGCCCTTCCCCTGGGGCTCGGCTCGACGGGAGCATGGATCGCCATGAGCGTCACCCAACTGCTTCAGGGGTTGTTCGCGGTGCTCGCTTTTCGCCAAGGCAAATGGAAGCACAAAGAGGTGTAAGCGGCCGGAGGCGTCGTTAGGGAAGGAATTGGAAGGCCGAAATGAGTCGCGCGACCCGAACGGCTTCGGTGATTTCGTGGGTTCGAATGACCTTAGCGCCCCCCATCTGCGCGAGCGCCTGAGCCGCTAACGTCACGCCCTCTCGCTCCCGGATTGGCAATGGGGTATCTCCGCCTGCGATTCGTCCGAGAAACGACTTTCGGCTCAAACCCACCAACACGGGATAGCCGAGTTCGCAAATCGCGGGCAGGCCCCGAAGCAGCGCAAGGTTGTGCTCGACGGTTTTGCCAAACCCGAAACCGGGGTCGATCCAGATATTCTCCTCCGCGATCCCCGCTCTTCGAGCACTCTCGGCCCGCTCCCCCAAGAAGTCGCGCACCTCCCGCACGACGTCGCCATATCTGGGCTCGGCTTGCATCGTCGCAGGGTCGTTTTGCATGTGCATGAGGCAGACTCCGCACCCGAACTCCGCGCAAACCTCAGACATCGCCGGGTCGCTCAGCGCTCGAACGTCGTTGACGACCTTTGCGCCAGCTTCGAGGCAGGATTTCGCCACAACGGACTTGGACGTATCGATGGAAACCGTCACCGATTGCCGGGCCAGCGCTTCCACGACCGGCAGCACGCGGCGCAACTCCTCTTCGAAGGGAACGGGTTCCGCGCCGGGACGTGTGGACTCACCCCCCACATCGATGAGGTCCGCTCCCTCAGCGATGAGCGCAAGCCCCCGCGCCGCCGCCGAAGGCGCATCGGCATAGCTCCCTCCGTCGCTGAAGCTGTCCGGAGTCACGTTAAGGATGCCCATGAGCAGCGGGCGATCGGGAGGAATCTGCAAGCTCATTGCGCCTTGCTCAGTTCAAACCTTTCGTGCAGCGCTCGGACGGCGCGCTCGACGTCGACGTAGGGGATGAGGCAGCTCAGCGAGCGCTCGGAGTCGCTGGTTTGAAGTACGGCAACCTGCTGCTCGTGGAGAGTCGTGAGAACCTCGTGATAGACGCCGGGCTGTTGGAGGTAATCCTGCCCGATCACCGAGACCATCGTGCAGTTCTCCGTGAGGTCGATGGGGAGGGTGCGAACGCCTCCAAGGGGTCGCAGTAGGTCGGCTTGCGTTTCGACTTCGCGCGAGGGCTTTTCGCCGAGTTGGCAAAGGTAGACCGGTTCGCTGCCCTCAATTGGGAGAACCAAGCCGTCGATCAGGTCCTTGGCGGTCGAGAACTCTTCGCGAGGCATGGCAAAGCCAAAACCGTGTCTGCTGTGGTTCATCATGTACACGTTGAGGTCGTACCGCGCCATCGTCTCGTAGATTCTCGATTCGAGCGGAACACGATGGTTTTCTTCCGCCGATTCCAGGTTGAATTGCAGGTAGGCCAACCGCCCGGAGTGCGTGACCCCAGTGACCCTTCTGCCGGGGAAGCTCTTGCGGTCGACCACTTCAGTGCCCGGATCGTCGCTGAAAGTGTTCTTCACCCAGAGCGGAATCCCGAACTTCATCGCGATCTCCGCGGCTCGCGGGTGAAGGACCTTGGCGCCGAGGTGCGCGATCTCGGCCACCTCGTCGTAAGTGACCTTGCGAAGGGTCGGCGCGTTCGGGACGTGGTCCGGGTCTGCGGTCTTGACTCCGTCCACATCGGTGTAGACTTCGACGCGCTCCGCGCCCAAAGCCGCACCGAGAACCGCAGCCGTCGTGTCCGAGCCGCCCCTTCCCAATGTGGTGAGCTCGCCCCCAGGGTCGCCCTTGCGCGGAACGAAGGTGCCCTGAAATCCGCACACCACCGGGACGTTGCCTTTCTCCAGACTCTCGGAAAGGAGTAAGGGGTTGATGCTGACGATCCTCGCGTTCCCAAAAACGCCGTCCGTCCGGATTCCGGCTTGTCCGCCCCGGAAGGCTTGGGAGGGTTGCCCCATCGTCTTCAGGGTATGCGCGAACAGGGTCGCGGAGAGAATCTCCCCGCACGCGATCATCAGGTCCACCTCTCGAGGGTCGGGCGCAACCGTCGGATCAACTTCTTGGAGCAGCCTTAGTAGCGTGTCCGTAGAGTACGGGCTCTCCTCGCGGCCGATCGCGCTGACTACGACCACGGGCTTGTACCCCTGCTCCTTCGCGGAGAGCACGTGAGCCGCGGCTTTACGCCGGTTCTCAGGTGTCGAGACGCTCGTCCCGCCGAACTTGAGCACGACGATGCTCATCCCTTCGCCTCCGAAAGGGTGGCCCGCAACGCTTCGGCGAGCCCAGATGCGTGCTCTCTCGGCGTCACGATCAGAACGCGGTCGTGCATATCGCTGAGGTGGTCGATCCGCGCCCCCGTTCCAATCGCAATCGAGACGATCTTGGCGATTCTCCCGTTTTCGTCCCTCATGTTCACCGAATGCACGATGAGAATGGCGTAGTCTTTGCCCGCCCGGAAGTTGAGGCCGAGCGCGGACAGGGCGTCTTGCGTCATCTGAGCCTGTTCTTCGGCGACCAGAAACGCCATCCCGCTTTGGGTCAGCTTCAAGAAGTCGATGCTCACGCCTGCTCGGGCAACGCCTTCAAGCGCGCGAATTCGGGCCTCTTGCAGGGGCGCCTCCAGGCCGTGGATGTGAATGTGGGCGTACCCCGTGCGGGTTTCGAACTCATAAACGTCTCGCGGGCGCTCGAACTCGACCTGGGGCGTCGGGTGTTGCTGGCTCACCTTCGGGTTCGTCCTCGGCAAAGCGGATCAGCGTTCGGTCTCATCGGCTCGCTAGGTTACCTCTGCCTACTGAGAAGATCGTTCCAAGAGGACTCCCGATGGGCCTGTCCAAACGGGACGCAGCGCTCCAGTCCGGACGGCATCCGCCAGCAGGGCCTTCCAGCGGAGTTCGAAGTTGTCGAGAAGGCCCTGAATCTCCTCGTCGGAATAACCTTGGGCTTCAGGTCCTGCCAGCCCAGCGGTCGCGAGCCATGCCTGAACGTCTGACTGAGGCTTCAACGCAAAGCTATAGTAGGCGAAGCCCACGTTGTTTTCGCCCATCCATCGGGCCAGGTCCTGGCCGGAGCGCATCTCGTCGTAGGGGATCCACGTGCTATGCCCTGGATTGGCCCAAAAATAGGGCACGTCGAGCAAGAACCCGAACACTTCGTCGTAAAGCGCGACCTTCGATTCTTGGGCAAGTTCGTTGATCTTCGGCGAGGCTGCCGCAAGCGCGACGGTCGACTTCCGGTAGTCCTCGGCCGAGTGGTTGCCCAAAACCACCGGCAGCTTCGGGTCAACCGTCACAGTTTTCATCAGCCACAGGGAATAGAGGGCCTGCAGAGAGATCGCGCCCGCCAGCAGCGGACCCGCTCTCAGCCTCACCACCCCACCGGCCGCGAGCAACGTCAGCGGCAGCCCCATATTGAGCGCGTAGCGGCTCTGTTGGCTGAGGAAGAACCAGAAAAGGAAGCACACGAACACTGCCGCCAAAACGCCGCCCTCGAACGAGGAAGTTCGGCCCGAAAGCGGCCAGCCAAGCAGCGCAATGAGGGGCACAACACCGAGCGCGCCGAACGGGAAGCCCCCACCTTCGGTTTGAGCCGGATTGACGTAGCGCCCCGGCTGGTAGGCGAGGCCCAGAATGGCATGAGGAAGTTCGAGCGGCGACGCGCCCGTTTTTCCAAACGACTTTTGCTCGGCCTCATAGATTGCGGACCGCCTAGTGTCCCAGTTCTCGCCGCCAAAGACGGAGTAGAAGAACGGATACACGGGGTTGCCGGTCGTGGCCGCGTTGCGAATGAGCCAGGGGGAAGCGAGCGCAAGCGCGGCGAGAGGAAGCAGCGAGCCGGACGCAAACGCGCGCTTGGGTTGGCGTCGCACGAGACACCAGATCGCCAGCACGATCCCCACAGCCAGCGCGACCTGAAGGCCCGTGTACTTGCTCGAAGCCGCAAAACCAAGACAAAGCCCCGAAAGCCACAGTGCGTCCTTGTTCGCTTCCTCGGCGATCCATGCGGCCGCAAACAGCACGCCGAGCGCCGACCACGTCCCGTGCGCCGCATCGACGTAAGCCGTGCCCGATTCCCACAGGACCGAAGGAATCGCCCAGAACGCGGCCAGGGCGATCCAACCCGCTGAAGGGCCGTACCTTCCCCGCGCGAAGCCGAACATCGCCAGTCCACCCCAAAACGAATAGGCCCAGACGAAGGCCTTCGCCCCAGCCTCGCCGCCCCACTGGAGTCCCCACAGAAATAGGTTGTCGACGAGGAACGGAAAGTTGCTGTGGTGGATGGTCGGAACGAACTCGATTTGGCCGGCTTGAATCCAGAGCTTGGGAACGGCGAGATGGTAGGCGAGCGAATCCCAGTCGAGCGTGTCGCTCGGCCCCAATACACCCACCAGCGAAAAGAGAAGCGCCAGAGCCGCAAGTCCGAGAGATAGAAGGGGCCAACCCTTGGGCAGTTGAATGGGGCTCGAAATCGTCTTTCTCGAAGCGAACAGCAGCGAATATCCCGAGATCGCGAGCGCCGCGACCACCCCTAAACCCCAGCGCACCCCTCCGGGAGCAAGGCCGATCGGGAGCGAGATCAAACCCACAACGCCGAGACCGATCAGGCCCCGAAGACCCCACGCAAGGGCGGGGTCGAGGCTCGCCAACCGTCTTCCGGCCACGGCCTGCCCCCAACCGCAAACGCCCAGGCTGAACAGCGCGGTGATCAGGAATCCCAGCATTCGAGCCAGTATACGGCCCAGCCTACGGGTATCGTCTCGCCATGCGCCGCTACCTGCGCGTGTACAAGACCTTCTTCGTCAGCTCATTCGCCCGCGAACTCGAGTTCCGGTCGAACTTCTTCGCGAAGATCATCCAGAACACGCTTTGGGTGGCGTTTTTCGTTCTGATCTTGCTCGTCGTCTATTCGAACACCGACGATGTGGCAGGGTGGGGGCGAGGCGAAGCGTTCGTGCTCGCGGCGACTTGCTTTCTCATGAACGCGGTGGTCTCAGGGCTCTTCATGTCGCTGATGGAGATCCCAGAGGCCGTCCGCAAGGGAACGCTCGATTACGTCGTCGCCAAGCCGATCGACAGCCAGTTCTGGGTTTCGTTTCGCCGATTCAACTTCGACCAGGTAGGGACTTTGCTCGCAGGTTTCGGCATGATCGTTCTTGGCGCGCTCCAATCCGGTGTCACGCCCACGGTCGGCCAGTGGTTCGCCTATGCGGTGCTGGTCGCCGCCTCCATCGCCATCTTCTACTCATTCAATCTGATGCTGATGACCTTGGCGATTTGGTTGGTGAGGGTCGATAACTTGTGGGTGCTCGGAGAGACCCTGATGTCGGTCGTCCGGTACCCCATGGACATTTACGGCACGGGGCTCCAGCGAGTCTTCACGTACTTCGTGCCGCTGGCGTTCTTGGCGACGGTCCCCAGCCGACAATTGGTTCGGCCTGTTCTCGGCAGATTGGGTGGCGCCGACTGGTTGATGGTGGGTTTGGGCGTGTTGTGGGCGCTCGCGTTCCTCTCGGCAAGCCGAGCCTTCTGGCGGTTCGCGATGACGCGATATACGAGCGCGAGCAGTTAGCTACTCTCTCGCGGCGAACCCACGGCAATCGCACGTACTCGCGTTTCCCAAGCAACGGGCCGGCGCATGGACGGATTTTGGATGTCCACAGATGCAAACGGGGTCGACCGGCCGCCCCTCGCCCCGATGAGCCAGGTCCTCGGGAATCACCATGACCTTGAGCTTCTTTACCGGAACCTCCTCATGCTGTTCCTGCGAGACGGTTTCGAACACCCAGTCGAGTTCCTCGACAACCCACCGGCTAGCTTCACCACAATGTAGCTCGACGACGTCGCCTTCGCGTGGCAACGGTAAGTCCCAGTGCGTCTCGATCAGCACTCGGTCCATGTTTCGGCTATCGACGAATTCGACTTCCAATCTGCACCTCCCCAAGCGTGTTGCGGCCATTGGCCTTACAGCCAGTACGAATGGCAGGGGGCACTCGTTCCAGGTTTCTGCCGCAACTTGCGACTTGGGGAGGAGCTTTCAGTGCCTACGGGGACTTCTGAAACTCGACGAAGCCTGAAGGCTTGGCGATGGCGAGCCGCTCTACGCCGCCGACGAAGCAAAGAGCGACGTCGTTCACGTACTGGTTGACCTTGCCCCGCGCGAGCACGGCCGAAGTCCTGACGTTCCACTCGAAAACCTCGCCGGTATCGCCACCAGTGAACAACCTTTCGGAGTCGCGGCTCCAGTCGATGCCACGAATCGTGCCAGCATGGCCCTTCAGTTGACGAACGCTCCTTCCATTGACGGCGCTTCGGAGCACCAGAAGCTCGGCCTCGGCGAGCGCGATCCACCTCCCGTCGGGACTGAACCGCATCGCTTTGGGCTCTTCGTAAATATCAGTGAGGGTCGCGATCTTCGCACCCGTGTCGACGTTGCGCAAGTAGAGCTTGTCGCCTCGGCTCGCGAAGGCCACCACCGCTCCGTCCGGGCTCAAGGAGAGCGATGAAAGAACTTGGTCGCCAGGGTCACCCATCAACTCGCGGACCTTCGACCACGTCTCGGTGTTCCACACGATCACCTTTCCGTCGTCGTCGCAGGCGGCAAGCTTAGCCCCCTCTCCTGACCAATCGACGTCGGAAACTCGGCCCGTGAAGCCTTCGAGCGTCTTGAGACGAACTCCCGTGCGGGCGTCCCAAACGCTCACTTGGCCGTTGGATCCGGCGACGGCGATTCTGCGGCCCGTCGGTTCGACGCGCACGCGATTGACGATGAGCCGCGCGGCGGGTTCGTCGGCGATGTGTACCAGCTTATGGCGAACCTTCTTTCCTACGATGTCCCAGATGATCGCGCTCCCGTCTTGGCTTCCCGAAACGAGGAACGATGCGTCCCCGCGCAAAGGACGGTTGAAGTCCGAGCCGAAATCGACCGACGAGATCGACTTCGTATGGACCCGAGTCCAAGGTTCGAATTGCAGCGCATCTCCTTGGGGTGAAGCCGTGACGAGGGTCGAGCAAACGATCAGAAAGGGAATAGTCATGGTAATTGCCTCCGGTGAACTATATCTGACAATCAGAAAGAGGGTTGGTAAAATCCTGCTATGCCAAAGGTCGCCGTGGTTCTTTCGGGGTGCGGTTTCTTGGACGGCGCGGAAATCCAAGAGGCCGTCTTCAGCTTGCTGTATCTCGACCGGGCTGGGGCCGAAGTTCAGTGTTTTGCCCCCGACAAGCCTCAAATGCATGTCGTAGACCATCGAACAGGCCAGCCCACCGCCGAATCGAGGAACGTCTTGACCGAATCCGCGAGGATCGCGCGAGGGCAAATCGAGCCTCTCAGCAAGGCATCGATGTCCGGCTTCGATGCGCTCGCGATGCCAGGGGGTTATGGCGTCGCAAAGAACCTCTCGACGTTTGCGACGAAGGGCGCCGAAGGCGAAGTCGACCCCGACCTCGCTCGGCTGATCGGTGAGGCCTATCGCGCGCGGAAGCCGATCCTTGCGATCTGCATCAGCCCAGCGATCCTCGCTTTGGCTCTGGCGAACGTTGGCGCAGGAGCGAATCTCACCATTGGCAGCGACGCGGGGACCGCTCAAGCCATCGAGTCGTTAGGCTGCACGCACGAGGAGTGTGCCGTCGATTCGTTCGTCGCCGACGAGGATTCGCGCATCATCACCACGCCCGCTTACATGCTGGGACCGGGCCCGAAAGGGGTTGCCGAGGGGATTGAAAAGAGCGTCGAAACGCTCATGCGGTGGCTCAGCGCGCCCGTAGCCTGAGACTGCAACGCGCGGGTCGCCGCCACGTATCGGTGGCATGAGCGAATCGACCCACGCGCGGAAGCGGCGAAACCCGGCTGGAGCGGGAATCTCGCTCTTTACGTCGATCGGCGTCGCCGTTGCCGTTCAGATTTCTTGGTCGATCAACCAGTCGATCGGTTGGGCGATCTGGCACGGTTTCCTGAACTGGATTTACGTGATCTACCGCTGGATTGTGGGCGTGAGCTGAGTGGGGATGGGGTAGGGCAGAGGACCCGGCATCGGAAGTTCGGGTACCTTTCAGCACGTTCTCTTTGAGAGATCGCCGCGGCCTCGTAGCTCAGTGGATAGAGCGCCTCCGTCCTAAGGAGGGCGTCGGGGGTTCGAGTCCCTCCGAGGCCGCCAAAGCCCGGAATGTCCCTACCGGAGTCATGGGTTACGGAACGTTGCGGAGGCCAAGGTGTCCTTCGGTTTCCCAACCCTTCCGGGTGAAATGCGGCGAAATTGTTGGACACCTTCATCTCGCCTCCTTTGTTGGGCGAGATTCGAATTGGTCGGGGCTCATGTACTCAAGGCTTGAGTGCATGCGCTGTTGGTTGTAGATTGCATCGATGAAATGCTCCAGCGAT
>WBZY01000063.1_pt1 | contig 120758 bp, 108 predicted proteins | sample 5204191 | NCBI WGS metagenome assembly WBZY01 (sample SAMN12344363, study PRJNA552823) | activated sludge metagenome | biome: Activated sludge suspended growth; feature: Anammox Sidestream; material: Wastewater; isolation source: activated sludge from anammox sidestream of wastewater treatment... | reverse complement strand
GGCGGTGCTGATACATCTAATCCAACGTCATAACAATCCGTTGCGCCTGGTGCTGTCCCAAATTCCAATGGAACCTGATTCATACAATTATCAAATACTAATATGTTTACTCCGAAGTCAAGTGCTGATAACGTTGTAGCATTGGTTACTACGCCCGTAGAATAGTTTGATCCATCGTAGGAAAAAGCTTTGTAATAATAAGTTGTCAGCTGGATTAAACCAGTATGATTCACAGGTGAAGTTATACCATTATATATTAATGTTCCTCCAGCGAAAGCCTGACCGATTGCTGGTGGAGGACCTGAAGGAGTAGTAAATGATCCGGTTAAATTCGAAACGATAACTACGTTGTTGCTATTTGAGTTTGGTGTGAATGATACATTTATTTGTGAACCATTAATAGCAGCAGCTGACACGTTTGTTGGGTCAGCAACAGGTTCGCTAAATGTTACTTTACTCATCCAACCTTGATAATTTCCCGTTCTGTTATCTGCCCAAAATGGGTATGCGACATTATTGTAAGCCGCAACACCAATATAATCGCCTGCATAACCACCAGCTAAACCTGGAATAGGTGATGGAGTATGTGCCTGATTACTGACTTTGAAATTCTCAAAGGATACTCCCCCATTTTCTGATCTGGCCATAAACACTTCTGCCTGACTATTAACAACAGCCCGACTATCATAAAATACAAGCATTAATTGTCCGGTTGCCTGATCAACAGTACACCATGGATAATACTGATCTTTACCATTATTAAGAGGATCGTTATTAACACGAATTGGAACCGACCAATTTGCACCACCATTTGTAGATCTGATCAGCACAATATCGGGATCACTCCCAGCAGGTGAAACTCCTCTCTGAGCCCAAGTAATATATATATATCCGTTATTAGGTCCGCCGGATCTGTCAACACTCATTGAAGGAAAAGAAGAAACTCTGATATCGTTCTTACTCGACAAGTAACCTCTAATTCCAAAGTTAACATTTTGATATGCACGAAGGTGCGTCCACGTAGTACCTCCATTAGTTGACTTTGAAAATCCTATCGCATCTTCACCATCAGTCCAGTTTGCATCATAGATTGCATAAGTAACATATACTTCCCCATTTGGTCCTGTTTGAACATTAGCACCTTGGGCAAAAGCACTTCCAAGCGGCGTGAGCGTTCCTGAAATATTTATTGAAGAACTCCAATTCACACCAAAATTAGTTGAGTAACGTAAATTAACTTCGCCATCAGAAGTTCCACCAAAATCTGTCCACACACAATATGATCTATTTAGATAAGGACTACCAGATTTTTTATCGACCATATAGTGATTTTTGTCTGCGAGCTGCCCGGGATTTGGTGCAACTGTATGTGTAGTCCAGTTAGCGCCGTTATTTGTTGATACAGCAACACTTTGACCATAGGCATTGTTGATGTAGTTTTCGTACAATCTGCCATCAGAACCAATTACAGAGACAGGATCACCAGAATTAGAACCGAAGGGCGGATTATCATAACCGGTCCAGTTTGTACCACCATTTGTAGTCCAGTAAACACCTGTACCATAAAGTGTAGTAACAGGCCAATCTGTAGCATTGGAAGAACAAAATACTTTGTTATTATTTGAAGGATGAACATCAACACTCAACTCAGATTGAGTGGTATTTGTACCTGGTTTCGGTCTGAAGTTTGGTCCTACAGTAATGATTGATGTGAAATCATAAATCATATCCACAGGGGGAACTGGTCTCCAGTTACTTTGCTGATTATTTTCTTTTTGGGTAACAGTTTCCATCCTGACAATTGACCAAATTTTTTCATTGTCAGATGTATCCTGCGCTACCGAAGTTTTGCATAACAATAAAATAACAGAAATTATTGTGATGCAGATTCCACTCTTCATATCTCGCCCTCAGCATATAGGTTAATTAATACTCTACAATTAATAAGATAGCAGTAAAGAGCATTATTAGAGAATAACATTGCATTTGTTATAATGAATGCTACACTCCCTTTACAGAAAAAAAAATTATTTTTGCACAGCATTTGTTTGGCTCAGTATTCATACGCTAATACTGAAACTCCTTAAATAATTCCAGGAAGGCGGAAATTTTTCTTACCTGGAATTGAAATACATTAATATTTTCAGATAAAAAAAACTATCACAACTATCGATATCGGATGAATGCTAAATCACCGTATTATCTTTTAAAACAAAAAAGCCCTGCAATTTTGCCGCAGGGCTTTTAATTTTATCAAATTACTTTAAGAGTACCATTTCCTTGACATTTATAAAATCACCGGCTGTCATTCTGTATATATACATTCCTGATGTTACTTTCATACCAGCATTGTTAGTTCCATTCCACTCAACTGAATATTTTCCGGACTGAACCTGAGATGCAAATAATGATTTTACTTCTTTACCAAGCATATCATAAACTACAATAGATACATCACTTGCTTTCGGAACCTGGAATTGAATAGTAGTTGATGGGTTAAATGGATTCGGATAATTCTGGGATAATCCAAAATCACTTGGAGTCATATCAACTTCAACCATAACTTCAGGTGAATAGTTTGCTGATCCATCAAAATCAATTTGTCTCAATCTGTACGTGTATGTTCCGTTAGAAACATTTTCATCAAGAAATGAATATGATTTTGGTTCTGTTGTTGTTCCAAATCCAGGAACATAACCTATTTTTTGCCAGCTTTGCTGAGCAGTTGATCTTTCAATTTCAAATCCCTGATTATTTAACTCAGTAGCAGTTGACCAGTTTAACATAACACCATCCTGTATAACATTACCGGTAAACGAAGTTAGTTCAACAGGGATGTTAACATAAGTTATGGTTAGCTTTGCTTTTGTACCGAAAGAAGTATAACTAGCAGGAATAACTGCGACTCCACTTCCAAAAAAAGGACCGAGATTCAATAACGTACCTGTGATATTATCTACAATCGTCATTGATTGATCAGGTGGAAGATTATAAGTTATATTAATAGCTGAAACACCAGGTGTGGTTACCTGCCACCAAAGCATATGTTCCAGAGAACCGGAGTATGGAAATACAGTTGCATTTCTGAAATCATACCAGACTGATAAAGCAGGGCATCCGTAAGGTGATAAATCAAATCTGATATCAAAAACTCCCGGCGGAGGAAATGGTGGAAGATCACTTTCACCTAATGATGGATCGATACAGTTAGTTGCAGTAGGGTCCAAACCAATACGAAGCTCATATACGTTTGTTCCATCAGTACATGAGAATGGAATGGTAACGGTAGCTTGACCGAAATTTAAAGTTGAATAAAATATTACTAAAAACAAAATTGAAAAGAGTTTGTGCATTACATGCCTCTCCGTTTGGTGAATAATTATTAGTTAATTAAAGTTACTATCTAATATTAGCCTCTTTTAATCTCATAATCAAGATAACTTATTAATGAATCTTTTAATTTATGAGATTAAAACAAACTATACTTTTTCTATTTACAAACTTTTTGAAAAAACATTTCCTAAACACTATTAAAAAATTCATCGGTAAATTAACAAATTTTTTAAATAATTTCCTTCTGATTTAATTTTTCTGATGATTGAATAAATGAGCCCCGTAATTAAACGGGGCTCTTCATTAAATCAAATTATTTTACATAAGTCATCTTTTTGGACTGAACAAATTCACCGGCAACCATTCTGTAAATGTAACTGCCTGAACTCATCTGCTGTCCTGTATTGCTCAAACCATCCCAATTAACTGTATAATTTCCTCTTAATACCTGACCTGTGAATAAGGTCCTAACTTCTTGACCAAGCATATCATATATCTTAATTGTAACATCACTGGTTTGTGGTACCTGGAATTTAACTGTTGTGTTCGGGTTAAACGGATTCGGATAGTTCTGATAGAGTATATAATCCAGTGGTAATGGTGGAGCCTGGTGGATTATATTTACTTCGATGTTCATTACTCTCTGAACGTTCATATCTACCAATATCAGTTTGTCGAGTGTAAGATCGTTGTAGTTAGAAATAGTGAAAGGCATATCAGCCATAAAGTGTAATCCTGGCTCGATATATCTTTGTCCTAACCTGTCATACATTAACGTTCTTAGTATATCTTCAACCTGCAGATAATATCCTTGACCCAAATCTGTATTGATAGCAAGATTTCCTACATTGTCAACTACACTTCCGAATTCCATCTGAGCGCCTCGGATTCCAACCTGTGAATCCAAGTAGACAGTAATTCCATCAGGAGTTATATAAACATTAAGTGTAGCTTCTGCCTGACCCTCCACCTTTGGAAGTATTGCGTATGAGCAAGGACCAACTGGAGTTCCATCCGGGAAGGATCCTGTAAGAATAATATTTTGGATTAATGACAGATCCTGAACGTTTACAAAACCATCCGGATCAGGCAGTTCATTACCTGTTCCCCAAGGTGCTATGTCTGCTCTTGCAAACTCTGCAGCATTCAATGAATCACGTCCAACGATATGATCAACAACCATAATCAGATCGAGAATGTCAAGGCATCCATCACCGTTTACATCACCAAGAGATGATACTCTGTTCTTTGCTAATACAACCAGTTCATTTTCTGAAGGTGTTATATCAACCGGAAATCCTTCAAAAGTACTAGCTTCTGCATTCTGAATTAAGAAAGATGATTTTACACTATCCTGTAATGCAGGTAAATCTGCTACACGATATTTTACATGTAACAAATCTGTGTAACTTCCAGGAAGCAATCCATTATTCTGATTCAGATTATACAATAGTACATAAACCACATCTTCAGATGCACCATTACCCTGAATTGGTCCACGGAATACGTTATAGTCCAGGATCCAATCTGCTGATGCAACATCTGGACCTTTTTCGATTGCCTGGAATGTTAGGATTGTGTTATCATCAATTGCCTGGTTGGTGTACAATCTGAATTGCAATGATTGTATTTTTGAAGTTGTTGCCATGAGCTGCATTTTATCCATATAGAAATTATCTTCCAGCCTTAGCACAGTATCCTGCTCAAAGACTAATCCAAAAACCGGTGGAGGAACAATTGAGTTACCGGTTAAAGCAACACTATGTGGTGAACCAGCAGCATTATCAGTAAATACCAATGTGCCAGTATATGTTCCAATTACCATTGGTGCTGAAAATGTAACAGTAAATACTTGGTTACCACCTGGTACTATTGTAGCAGTTGTTGGAGTAACTGAATATTCTGTTGCAGCAATTGCAGCACTTGATATATTAAGGTTAGCAGTACCTGTGTTGCTAACAGTAACATTCAAATTTCTGGTTGTACCCTGATTAACATTACCAAAATTCAATGATGCAGGTGTAACGTTGAATATTGGTTCTAAAATTGGTCCTGTGGCATACACTATATTCATATAAGCTTTTGTACCGAATGCAGTATAAGAACCTGGAATAACTGCAACACCACTTCCTGTGAAAGGACCTAAGTTTAGTAATGTACCGGTTATATTATCAACAATTGTCATTGTTGCATTGGGGTGCAAATTATAAGTTAAATTAATTGGCACTCCTGCTGCACTTACCTGCCACCATAATGTATGTTGTATTGTTCCATTGAATGTATTCGGGTCAGCAGCAAAACGATAATCTCTAAGTGATGACAACGTTGGACATGTTGGTGAGAGATCAAATCTTATATCAAATACACCCGGAGGTGGAAATGGTGGAAGATCACTTTCACCAAGTGCAGGATCGATACAATCTGTTGCAGACGGATCCAATCCATTCCAAAGTGAAATTGTTGTAGTTCCGTCAGTACCAGAAAATGAGTTTTCAAGGTCAACTAATCCTGGAGGTGTTCCATCACCTGACAATGCATAAACGGAAGGTGAACCAGTTGCATTGTGTGTGAATGTTAAGTTAGCAGTATATGCACCAACTGCTGCTGGTGTAAATGTTACATCAAATACCTGATTTGCACCCGGTGCAACGTTAATCGGGAATGCATTCGGTGTGAATGTAAACTGCCCATCTGAAGAAACAATATTAGAAATTACAAGTGGAGCAGTTCCAGTGTTTGTAACAGTTGCCTGTAACATAGAACTTGAACCAACTTCTACGTTACCAAAGCTTAAGCTTGGTGGTGCAATTCCGAATCCCGGCTCTGCCACGCCACCTATATTGGTATAAGTCATATTCAAATACGCCTTAGTACCGAAAGCAGTATATGAAGCCGGTATTACAGCAACTCCACTGCCAGTAAATGGTCCAAGATTTAGTAAGGTACCTGTAATGTTATCAACTATTGTAAATGACGCACCAGTTGGTAAATTATAAGTCAAATTAATAGCTGATGCACCTGGTGTAGTTACCTGCCACCACAACGTATGTTGTTTGGTTCCTGTAAACGGAAATCCAACAACTGGACGGTAATCCCTTAACGATGATAAGGTTGGACAAGCTGGTGACAGATCAAATCTAATGTCAAATACACCAGGAGGAGGGAATGGTGGGAGATCACTTTCACCAAGAGCAGGATCGAGACAATCAGTTGCAGCAAGGTCCAAACCTGCCCAAATTGAGATCGTCGTTGATCCATCTGTTCCTGTGAACGGGATGTCCACCGCTGCCTGCCCGAAAGCCATAGTGACATACAGCAGCACGAACGAAAAGATTGAAAGAAGTTTACGCATAACGCACCCTTTTAATTTATGAGAGATATGTGAATTAAAGATCATTTGCCCTACAAACTAATTTACTATAAACTCCCGTCCCAAACAATCGGGACGGGTTGAAAGTTTTTTATTTGTTACTTCAGGAGTAACATCTTTTTAACTGATACAAAATTATCCGTTCTCAGTTCATAGATATACATTCCTGTTGCCACTCCACTTGCATTCCAGTTGTACTGATATTTTCCGGCTTGCAGTGATGTGTTTACAAGTTCTGCTACCTTTTCTCCCAATGCATTGTAGATACTGAGTTTTACATTTGCCATCTCAGGCAACGAGAACTCGATCATTGTGCTTGGGTTGAATGGATTTGGATAGTTCTGTTCAAGTGAATATACTGTCGGTAACAGTTCTCCCGATACCATCAGCTTCTCTATCGTTGATTCACTGATTTCTATTGATTCTCCATCCTTCAGATTTTCATTCAGCTTCTTTCCGCTCTCATCCATCAACCTGATATCCATTCCTTCTACTCTTACTGTTAATGGATATACTACTCCGCTCATCTCAATCGTCTTCACTGAGCTGCTCAGGTCTTCGGCTATTCTTCCACTCGAATATCTGAAGTCATACATTCCTGCTGGTGGTGCTGGTGGTAATTCATACTGACTTAAGTCAACCTGTCCATTTACTGCATACAGTGTGTAGCTCACTCCTGCTGCATCTGTTATCACTATTCTTCCCCAGTTCTCAGGGAAGTATTCTACTGGTTTGCTTTCCTTTGACATTGTCTCTGGTATGATTATCTGTCCTGCACCTGTCAACTTTATCCAGTAACCAAATCCTGGATCAAGTGTCGTTGCTACAGAATATCCACCTGAATATTTGTAGATCGGTCCACTCTGTAGTCCTGGTGGATTTGTTGATACGTTCGCTGCTGTTACAATCAATTCATAGCCACCGATCATATTCCAGCCGATAGCTCCTGTTAATGGATCGTGTGCAACTACTTGCAATCCGCCTGCTGGCCATTCATCTCCTGTGTTATAAGTCTGAGCTCCATTATTTTTCATCCAGTATCCTATTCCAGGTGTTGCTGTGGTTACTGTTTGATAACCGAATGCATATTTATAAACATCTCCAACTCTGCCTGGCCACCAATTTGCTACTCCCATTCCATCAGGATTTGTTCCCGGTACTGATACCATATTCCAGCCATCACCAACATTAACTGAGAGTTGGAAGGTAGCTGAACCAAGTGATTCTGAATATATCTGTACTATACTGGTTGTTGCACCTGTATATCCGGAAGCAACAATAAGTTTCCAATCGTTGCCATTATTAACTGTACCCAAAGATGAACCAAGAACCGCAGTCGGGACTGTTCTCTTAGGAATCCAGGTATCGGTAGTCGGATCATAAGTATAAGTTGGATTTGGATTAGCCGGAACCCAAGCTGCTGTCGGGCTTCCTCCGGCTACTATTATTTCGCTGTCACCCCAAGGTGCAGCATCGAATCTGTACATTGCACCAATTGGATATGCGGAAGCTTCCGGAGCGTAAGTTTTATGGTCTTTGGTATTAGCAATAAATTCACTAAGACTTCCACCATACTCTGAATACAATTGTCTGTTTACGCCCGGATATGGAGTTGTCATTGCTGTCCACACAATTACTAATGGATCAATACCATCGATAGTTCCAACATAAACACTGTTTGAAATACCGACAGCATCAGCACCGGCAACATAAACAAGTTTATTACCTGTTACAGAAAATCCACCACCGAATTTAACACCTGGCATAGATGTAGCTGCTGCCCAGGTATTTCCTGTAACATCATAAACATAAACTGAAGATAAAAGTACTGAACCGGTTGTTACACCACCCGCAACATATATCTTATTGTTATAACCTACAGCTTTACACCAACCCATCGCAACTGGAAGCGCTGCGACTGTTGACCATGTATTTAAAGCGATATCATATTTATAAACTGTTGTCTGATAATCAGTGCCATCTGAACCACCAATAGCATATATGAAATCACCAACTGCTGCTGAAGCTAATACTACTCTGCCTGCAGGTAGCGATGCTATCTGAGTCCAGGTATTAGTAGCAACTTCATATTTGTAGCATTCAGTTTTAAGAGTTGAAGTTGTGTTTCCACCGAGACTATAAAGGAAACCATTATGAGCAACACCTGTTCCTAAATAAGTTGTTACCGGATAATTAGCTCCTGAAGACCAAACACCACTCGTATCTATGATTGAAACAACTTTTGCAAGACAGTCGTTGCCCGTATTCAAGTCACCGGCTAACTGTGTGCAAACATTCACATTATATACTCCATAAGCGGGTGTCCAGTTATCAAATGTGACCTGCGCTGTAGCAAAAGGTGCAAGAGCTGTGACTGTTTTCGTTGATGTATAACCGCCATCAGCTGTCATCTGAACATCAAAGGATTGAGTATTCGTCCCATAGTTCTTCACGGTAGCTTTTGGTGAAATAATTCCCGGACTGTTTATAGTAGCAATATCAATCGAAAATGTTCCAACGTCATTAGCTAATGGTATTGTCACAGCAACATCATCAATATACCAGTAATCAAACTGGAAGTGATTTCCATCTGATACCCAGGCAATATATGTTGTTGTTCCAACATTATTGTTTATTGCTATACCCACCGTTCCAGATTGATTTCCACCACCGCTAACAACACTAAATGATTCATCTGTCCAGGTTGTAGCATCAGTGCTTGATTGAACCTTCATAGTAATGCCCGTTCCATAATCATCAAAAAAATGTTTGAATTCTAATGCAAGACTTGTTAATCCGGATGTATTGATCGGACCAACAATTAATCTTGAAATACCAGTTCCACTAGCGTACATTTCTCTCATTTCGTATGGTGATCCACCAGCATTTGAAGTATTATTTACAGTCCATCTTGGGCTGATTGTAGAAGTTTGCGACCAGCTTGGCGGCATTGTAGATAAATCAAATGATTGGCTATAAGGAACACTTAATGGTGTAGCCTGTGTAGTTGCATTTGCTGTAACACCAGTTGAGTAAGCCGAACCATTATAAGAAAATAATTTATAATAGTATGTTGTCACCTGAGTCAAACCAGTGTGATTATAAGGTGAGGTTAATCCATTATATAATAATGTACCACCGGCAAAAGGATCGCCAACTACAGGTGGGGCACCTGTTGGTGCTGTAAATATACCGGTTAAATTATAGACGATAACAACATTGTTCGAACTTGGATTTGGTGTAAATGCAACATTTATCTGAACGTCACTCACAGCAGTTGCTGTAACATCAGTCGGATCTAATACTGATGGCAATGGAGCTCCTTCTTCATAAGCACCCATCGTCGGGGTTGTTGCATTTCTGGTTGCACCGAGTATATCAGTTGTTATTCCGGCAACCGGAGTTCCTGCATCTATAACCGGTGAATTTAAATATGGACGAAGATCAGATTCTGATACCAACAATGGATCTAAATTCATAGAATTTGCATCCTGACCTGTAGCAGTTTGCCACTCTAATAAGCTGTCCACATCCGCAGTTCCCCATCTGCCGAGTAAACCACCTGTACCATTAGAGTAATAATCATTATAATTCATATTCCAGGTAGTTGAAGTAGAATTGGTGAATTGAGCTCCGTAATGGAAACCAGTTCCAGTACCATTCGATCTTTCGTTGTGGAATATATTATCTACCATGACCCAGATATTTGCTGCGTCGCGTTTGTTAACTGCACCGGTTGTTCCACCTGTTACACCGCTGCCCGAAATCAAAACAGTATTATAATACATTTCAACCGAGTTAGCACTATAACCAAAATAATCTATTCCTCGAATTGTTCCGGCTGTATTACCGCCGCCTAATGAGATAACATTGTTAACAAGTTTGAGTGTCTGATCAACACCACTTGAACCAATTTCATATAAACCATAGATAGTCGGTGAAGCAGATACACTCGATAGATTGAATATCTGATTTCCAATAAGATCTGTATTGGGTGTCCTGCCAATATAGAATCCATATACCGTAGCAGCAGAAGATGGGGTTGCCTGATAAAAAATATTACCAATCGCATCATTATTGTCAACGCCAACACCACCTTGAAGAGTTATACCACGATCATTAAAGTTATTGAATTCACAATTGGAAATTGTATTATTCGTTCCTGTAAATGTTGAAAACAAATAAACACCGATACTATATCTTGTTCCACCGGCTTTTTGTCTGATTAAGCAATTGTCAATAAGGTTATTGCTGCTTCCAGTTCCAGCAGCAAGTATTATTACCCCAGATGCTGTACTTGTTTGTTCACTTTCAATAATGCAGTTCTTAACAATATTATTATCACCACTGCTATAGAAATGTACTGCAGGAAATGCACCGACAGTCTGAATGGTGAGATTTTGGGTTGTCCCGCCAACAGTATTCGAACCATCAATGATATAATATTCACCAGCTTCCATCCAGATAGATGCTGTTGTTTGCCCCGTAACACCAGGAATTCTTGCGTTAACTCCTGATGCAGGTTTAATAGTTGCAGTATTGGTTGAACTAGCTCCAGCAAACAAGGTCAGATCTATTGGATAAGTTTCTGAAGCATAGAGTGTATCAATTAATGAAAATGTAACTGGTCCCGAAGCTCCTCTTAACTGAAGGTCATTTACAGCTTCGGTAATCGTTGGATAAGCTGCCAGAGTTGGATTTTCAGAATAGAAATTCCTATCAAATGGTTTTCCATTCTCCATTATCTCAACGTAAGTTTCTGTTACAGTTTCATAACGTGGTGAAAAGTTAGGAGCAGATGGATTTTCTTTGTCATTTATATTTGCATTTAAATCTTCATATGCATCAATTCCATTCATATCTCTGGTTACAGTTCTTGTTCTGGTTTCAAATGTAAGTTTTTTACCAGTTAACTTTTCAAAAGCGCTTACTCCAACTGTATAAGTACCACTAAGAGGTACATCAACAATCAAATAACCATTTGGAACTGTTGGAGGTGTTGTTCCCGGAGGATTTGAACCTGATCCGCCTGCTGGATTTGTACCTGCGTTACCGGGTACATCTTGAGCTGCAACATAATAAACAATCGTATCACCTATTGCTACTCCGCCAATTGCAGAATAATTAATTGTGAATGTATAATCATCACCAACAACAGATGGAGTGTTATTAAATACGTAAGAAACATCATTAATTTTTTTGAGATATAATCGCGGTGAATTTGAACCACCTGCAACTCCACTAACATCTGTTATTGTTGCCGTCAAAGAAACAGAAGTTAGTAAATAACTTTGATTAGATATCTCGCTATAAGAAATTAATGGTGGAGTCAAATCAGCACCAATACCACTAAATTCATCTGCGCCCATGTCAGGAGTTGTAACATTTCTTGTATTACCGTCAAAGTCATCAGTGATTCCGGTAACAGGCGTTCCACCTGATTCAAGTTGAGTTGCGATTGAAGTGCTGACATGCAAATTATATGGTGCAGTAGTAACATTCAGGAAAGGAGGATTCTCTGATACTGATCCGGCATCCATTGGAGAAACCAATGTTTTGTAATCTCCCAGTGTTTGAATAGCATTTGTTCCATCATAGAAAATAAGATTTGACGCAGATGGAGTTCCTGCATAAAAATCATTATTATTTGACGTAGCTGCATAAGAAGTTAAAGTTGTTGTACTTCTTCTGTATGCTATAGTAAAGCCAGTTCCGTTTGGTGTTGATGCATTTACTACAACGTTATTTCTCAAATCAACAGTTGGAGTTGTACTTGCATAAATACCACTAGTTGTGAAATTTGCACCAACGCTTGTTGCATTTAGAAAGATTGAATTGTAATACAAACCGATAGAAGTTCCACCGGAGACATACATTCCAACTAATCCTGTCAACGAAGCTGAGTTAGGTGCTTTTAAATCAGAAACAAAATTATTATAAACACTGTTGCTTGTTCCCGATGTAATATTAAAACCGTACAATGTTTGGGAAGCATTTGTTCCGGTTAAGTTGTAAACCTGGTTTTTATAACAATTTGTTGTGCCTGTGCCTGCATCGTAAATACCATACAGTGTTGATCCAGATGTTGTAATATTATAAACATTATTATCATAAACAGTGGGGTTTGTGCCGGTGAAATAGAGAGAATAAATTATTCCACCACCTGTGAGACCAAAAACATCATTATTAAAAATCTGGTTATCGGTAGTACTGAGTGCATAAATTCCGTAGATAGATCCAGTACCGGAATGTGTCAAGTTGGAAACTGTATTTCCACTGCAAACACGATTTTGTCCTACGGCTGTATTCGAATAAATACCATACAAAGCACCTGAACCAGTTGATACCGTGATATTTGAAAAATTATTATTCGTTATTGTTTCTAATCCAGAAGCCGGACTACCAATGTTATAGTAACAATAAGTTGTACCACCAGCTTTAGTTATAGTTCCGCTTGTCTGATTTCCAGAGATGCTAACAGCCGGTGTTGTGCTTGAGGCATAAATCAAATACATAGTACCAGTTGAAGAAACTGTACCTGCGGCAAATGTATTATTATCGAATGTATTTGAGGTTACAAGGTTACCGTTATATATGTATTGAGTCGCAGATGAAGCGGAAATATTTGAAAGAGTAAATGAGTTATTACTACCCACAACAGTTCCACTCACTGTGGAATAAAAAATTCCGTAAAGTGTTGAAGCATGGTTTGCACTAGTAATTGTATTGTAAGCAACAGATGTGTTTTCAACATATATGAAGTAAACACCATAAGTTGAAGTCGCGCTACCACCACCGAAATTGGTAATAATATTTCCAGCACCTGACTGACCTACTGTAATACTACTATCATAATAAGCCGTAGCACCTCTTACATAAACACCAGCATGAACGTTTTGAACGGTATTGCCGTTGATTGTAACATTTGCGTTCATACCGCTTGCTGCGGATACAACAACTCCAGTTGCAGATGAAACACTTGTAGGTCCGTTACTAATATTAATACCAATTACGTAACCACTTGTGCCTTTTGTCATTGTAACAACGCAGTTCGAGATTGTAACAAACTGACATCCATCCGTACCGCTTGGCTTAAAAGTAAAATAGCCATATTCAATTCCTTGATCTGAGGCAGTCACATCAATTCCGTTAAATGTTATATAGTCAGTTCCATTCATACGAAATATTGCATCACCATCAGCACCCAGTGCTGATGTAGCCAGTGTACCTGCATCTGTTCTTGTTACTAATGGATTAGCACCTGCACCGCTTTTCTGGAAAACAATTGTGTTACCAGCAGTTCCGGTTGCAGTAATTGTGATAGGTGCAGTTATACTTTCTGTAAAACCTGCAGCTACATTAAATGTTACACCGCCAGATCCTACACCTAATAAATTTAAATCTGTAACCGCGGCTGAGATTGTAGCATAGTCTCCGGGAATTGTTTTTACTCCAGTAAGCTGAGCAAACGAATTCTGTGTAAACGCAAAAACAGCAAGGAGGAAGACGACGGTCACAAATCTGAAAATATTTTTAAACATAGACCCTCCAAATGAAATTTGAAATTAATTAATTAAAAAGAAAAGAAACCTGCTTTACAGTTAAAAACACCGAACACACGCCTGTAAAGCAATTACAAAGGAAAGATTAGTGGAAAATTATTCTCCATATAGCCCTCCTGCAAATTGATAAAATACTGTATTATTAGTTAAACCTGTATAAATGTAACCGGTGAGTTTAAAATTCTCCGATAAGAGAAATTCTCTGGTGAAAATACCCAATGTAAAAAATTTTAATTTTTTGTTGTGCATATCCAGGAGCTCTGTTTTAAAGCTAAGTGAATAACTAATTCTTGTTTCAGCATCTCTATTCCACAAAGAGAGAACAATGTTATAAGAATATTTAATTAATTTTTAACGTTAATATAACGACCGCACAGCCCGAAAGTAGGTATTGCCCTAAATTTTGCTTCAAAAGTTACTGCAACCTTAATAAAAAATTTTTAAATAGTCAAAATTTTAGACACGATTTTTTTATGACTTTTTAAAAAATATTTTTTTCGGGTAATACATAAAGAGTGCCATGATATTTTATACTTTACAGTGAACTTTAAATTTATATCGCTAAGTGATTGTTTTTATTTGGAAGAAGTCTCTGCGACAGTTTTGACTTTTTAGAAATTGATGTTCAGGAGTTTAAAGTCAGCTAAAAAGTACTGAAGGTAAAAATATTTTTTTTGATGAGATGGTGTAACATCTGGTTAAAAAAAAAATTCACAGATTTGACAAAATAATATTGAAGTGCTGAAGTGGAGTAATCAGAATATTTAAATAAATTTAATAAAAAAAACCTGGAATTTTTATTTCCCAGGTTTTGCTGTGGGCCCAGATGGACTTTTCCAAAGTTCTTATGATTTACCTGCTGAGGAATCCCTTCGGGAGAACCAACGACTTTTTTATTCCAAAGTATTTTCGAAAATTATTTACAAAAAAAAACCTGGAATTTTTATTTCCCAGGTTTTGCTGTGGGCCCAGATGGACTTGAACCAACGACCCTCTGATTATGAGTCAGATGCTCTAACCAACTGAGCTATGGGCCCGAATCATTATTTTTGGACCACCATGATTATCAGTCAGATGCTCTAACCAATCCGTCTCAACTTTGTTGAGCCGAGACCTCGTTCCGTTATACGGAACGGGCTGAGCTATGGGCCCTGATTTGTGGCTGCAAATTTACTACACTATAAAGCAGAAATCAACTTCGTTTTTTTAACTGAGTTGTTCTTTAATCTTATTAATTGTAATTGGGGCACTACCTTCAAAATGGTTATTCACATTCACAAACAAATCAACTTCATTCTTCTGCAGATCTCTTATCATTTCAACAATTGAAAGAATCTCCTTATCACGATTTATATATATCTGGCTCCAGTTGTTGTTTGCAATTTCTTCAATTCCTTTTCTGTCAGTCCCGTGCAGCCTTATCACCATCAGATTTTTAAATTGCTTTTTAAATTTAGAATAAGTTTCAGTTATTGGTGACATATAGTAACCTTCAAGCAGAACGGGCGCAATTTTTTGCTCTGAAAGAAACGTAAAATATTTCTCATTCAGATAATTCGGATTCCTTATTTCAATTCCAATCGGTGGGCTGTCATTTTTAATCTGACTTCTGAATTCTGAAAATTTATTCTGGAATTCAGACAGAGATTTCATTTTTTGTTTATTCAGATATTCAAATTGAAAAATCAAACAGCCAATTTTATCTTTTATTGGTTCGATCGTTTCAAGAAACTGATTAAATAAATCAACAGAAAGAAAGCTTGGATTGATACGTAGTTCATCTTCTTTTGATTCTTTGTAAAAGTGTGTCAGAGTAATTGAATTAGGAACTTTTATTGTGAAAAGAAAATCTTTCGGGACGGATTGTTTATATTCTTCAACAACCTTTTTTTGCGGAAGAACTATTTTTGAATTTGAAAACAATGACCAGAACCACTGATCAATCTCAACTGTGTCAAACTTTTTTGAGTATTCCTGAAGATAATTTTTACTATTCGTACCGGAATAAACTATTCCTTTCCAGCTATCATACTTCCAGCTGCATGTGCCAAATCTGATCACGGCTGTAATTTTTTATCTAAAAATTTTGAATCATCAGCATCAACCTGAAGTGTATCTTCAATATCATAATTTTTTTCGAGAGTCATATTCCCCACCTCATCATAGAAATTCCATACGCCTGTTCTTTTTCCCTTTGTGAAAATTCCTTCTTCCTTTTTCTTTCCATCAGGATACTTCCAGAGCCACAAACCCTCAGGTAAATCATTAACAAAATTACCTTCAGATTCAATTTGACCATTCGGATAGAAGTACTGCCACTTGCCTACATTCCGGTTACTATCAATTTGCCCCTGAATTTCCAGCACACCATTTTCCGAAAAGATTCTGAACTCGCCGTGCTTCAATCCATCTTTTACATCATACTCTATTATTTTATTTTCTACAAGTGCCCTTTCCCTTCCAGTAAATGGAACATCGCTGCCCTGTTTGTATAGAAGATTATCCTTCAGTACCAAAGTAGATTTTGGTATTTCATCTTTACCGCAGGAAAATGAAAAAATTATAATTGAAATTATAATGGGAAGATTTACAATCAACGATTTATTATTAATCATCCTGATGCCTTGAGAGTGAAAAAGATATGATAATTATTTTTTAAGCACTTCTTCGTAACCAGCTAATAACTTTTTTTTGGTTTCTGAAAGTTCCTGTGAGATTACTTTCACTTCACCAATAGCGGGCATAAAATTAGTATCGCCATTCCATCTCGGAACTATATGAAAATGGATATGATCTTCAATTCCTGCACCACCAGCTCTGCCAAGATTTGCACCAATGTTGAATCCTTGTGGTCTATAAACGATTTGAAGAACCTTCTCAGCCAGAATAATTTCATCCATTAATTCATGAGATTCTTCAATCGTCATTTGTTCAATTGAACCGAAATGTCTTTTCGGCAAAATCATGAGATGTCCATTATTATATGGATATAGATTTAGCATCACTAAAGTGTTCGCAGATTTACGAACAAGAAGATTGTTCATATCTGCTACCTCTTTATCCAAAGCCTCGCAGAAAATACATCCTTTACCCGATTGTTTTTCTTTAAAAGATTTTATGTAATTAGATCTCCACGGAGACCAAAGGTTTTTCATATTGCCCAAATAAAAGGAGAGGCTGTCTCAAAAGTCTAAAAATGTGGAGCTGAGCCCGTTGAAGTCTGACAATTTAAATTAAAATCACCCTTCGACAAGCTAAAGGTGATAGAAATAATTAGTTTTGAGACAGTCTCTGTTTGACTATTAAAAAATTAATTTTCTTCTTCGCGTGACTTTTTGTATTCCTCGATTACCTTCTGTTCGATTTCTTTCGGCATCTCTTCATAATGATCGAAGCGTCGTTTATGAACTCCTCTTCCCTGAGTTAAACTTCTCAGGTGAGAAGAATATTTATAAAGCTCAGCCAGCGGAACAAGTGCTTTTATAACTTGAAATCGTCCGTCGCTGTCCATTCCAAGAATTTTTCCGCGTTTACTTGAGATATCTCCCATTACGTCACCCATATATTCTTCCGGAACTTTTACTTCGAGTTCATAGATTGGTTCAAGAAGTACAGGTTTTGCTTCAAGAAAACCTTTTTTAAAACCCTGGCTTGCAGCTATTTTAAAAGACATTTCATCAGAGTCAACAGTATGATAAGTTCCATCGAATAAAGTTACCCGCACGTCAATAACTTTGTTACCGGCAAGAACACCTTTTGTCATAGTTTCAATTATTCCTTTTTCTACTGCTGGAATAAATCTGCCGGGAACAACACCTCCAACAATTGCATCAACAAATTCAAATCCCTTTCCTCTGGGAAGCGGTTCCATTTTTATATGGATGTGACCGTATTGCCCACGACCGCCAGATTGCTTCTTATGTTTGTATTCAACATCGTTAACAGATGATTTAATTGTTTCTCTGTATGGAATTCTTGGTTCAACAAGATCTACTTCAACCCCGTACCTGTCTTTTAATCTTTTTACAGCAAGTAGAAGCTGCAATTCGCCCTGACCTGAAATAATTGTTTGAGATATTTCAGGATCGAAGTTCACATTAAATGAAGGATCTTCCTCGTGAAGTGTATGAAGACCCGTTGCAATCTTGTCTTCATCACCTTTTGCTTTAGCTCTTATCGCTCCTCTGATTACCGGTTCAGGAAATTCTATCGGGCTAATAATAACTGAGTAGTTTTTTGATGCGAGAGTGTTATTTGTATGAGTATCTTTCAGTTTAACAACTGAAGCAATATCTCCGGCAACAACTTGTGAAATATCTTTCCGGTTGTGTCCATTAAGTGTAAATAGCTGATTAAGTCTTTCTGATTTATTATTGTTTTCATTTAACAAATCCATTCCAGGAGAAACTTTTCCTGAATAAAGTTTAAATAAAGAAAGTTCACCAACGTGTTGTTCAGATATTGTTTTGAAAATAAATAAAACAGGTTCTGCATTTGAATCAGCCTTTATTAAAACTGGTTCGTTCTTTCCTGTCAGCTTTGCACTTGCAGGTCCTCTATCAACCGGTGATGGGAAATAGCTGCTGACGAAATCCAGGAAATTATTAATTCCAACTACTTTAGTTGCGGAGACAGCAAAAACAGGAACAATGGTTCCATTAATAATTGAAGCTTTTAATCCTTTCTTCAAATCTTCTTCAGAGAGCGAGCCCTCTTCAAAATACTTATTCATTAAGACTTCAGAGTACTCAGCAACTTTTTCAATTAACTGAGTTCTGAGATCTTCTGCCTGTTCTTTTAAATTTGCTGGTATTTCCGATTCAGTTACATTGCGGCTTCCGGCTTCCCCGAATGTGTATGATTTCATTGTTACAATATCAACAACTCCATTGAAGTGAAGTCCTTCTGAAATGGGAAAAGTTATAACGGTTGACCCGGGATGCATTCTCTCTTTTACAGCTTCAAAAGTTTCAAAGAACGTTGAATGCTCACTATCTACTTTATTGATAATTATAGAAGAAGGCAGTTTATATTCATCGATGATATTTTTTGCAGTGTCAGTACCAACTTCAATTCCTTCAACAGATTTTATAATGATTACTGCCGTATCACAAACTTTAAGCGAACTTTTTACATCTCCAACAAAATCTGAAAAACCCGGTGCATCTATAATATTAATCTTATTATTATTCCATTCAACATTCATCAGTGAAGAAGAAATTGAGATCTGCTTTTCAATTTCATTGGGAGCATAATCTGAAACTGTATTGCCGTCTTCAATCTTTCCAATTCTGTTTGTTTCCTTAGCTGTATAAAGAATGACTTCAGCAAATGTAGTTTTTCCGCCTCCGCCGTGACCTACTAATGCAATATTTCGTATAGCCTCTGAACTGATCTCTTTCAAGGGTTCCCTCCTGGAAGTATTTTTTAGTTATAAAATTATTTTTTTAGGTAGTTGAGAAAAGTGCTTACTCCGTTAGAGATTGCTTTTAGCTGAGTAAGAAATCCTGAAATCGGACCATCAATTCCTGCTCTTATTTTTTCTTCAAATTTCAGGATTGTATCCACTCTGTTTTTAACACTAAAAACTATACTCTTTGTAGCTTCCAATTGTCTTTTTGCCGAATCACTTAAGTCAGTGAGTTTTGATGTAAGATCAGCCAGAGAAAATACTAATGGTTCAAGCTTATTTGAAAGATCGCTTATGTCTTTCTGTAACTCTTGAATTGATTTTGTAATCTTACCCAGATATACAATCAGGAAAACAACAAGAACCGATACAAGAACTAAAACTACAGCGATTAATACATCAATAACGGTCATTAACTAAATTATTCTCCGGTATGTTTAGATTCTTTATAAGCATCAACGCCCGCTTTAATCGCATCTTTTATCTGATCACGTTTATGTTCATAAGATTCTTTGCCGGTTTTAATTGAATCGGTTACTTTTTCTTTAGCGTCTTTATAAACTTTCTCGGCATCCTTCATAAGCTGGTCAGATTTATCTTTGGCATCCCTGACTAATTTTTCCGATCTCTTTTTTCCTTCATTAATCATATCAACAGCTTTTTCTCTTGCCTGTGAAATATATTTTTCCGCTTCGTCAAGATATTCTTCACTTTTTTCTTTGATATCTTTTCTTAATTCTTTTCCACTTTTCGGAGCAAAAAGCAAAGCCAAAGCAGTACCCAGCGCACCGCCGGTTAAAAACCCGATCAATAGTCCTTTTTTGAAATTATTTCCTTGTCCCATAATCGCTTCCTTTCATTTATTAGTGGGATACAAAAATACCAAGCTTGATGCTTTAAATCAAGGAAGTACAGCTATTCACAATGTTACTTTTAGAAATTTATTAACTGAAAGGGTTATGAATATGAAAGCAGGTGCTTTCGGAAAACATAAATTATGATTGACCAGGATTTAATTTCCCGAATCTTTTTTGGTAGAATGAGAGACTGACAATGCCAACAAAAACTGCAAACCAGAGTGTAACTACTCTAACGATAAAAGTAGATGCCACAGCTATTTCAGTTGAAATACCTTTTTGAACTAAAAGGAATGTGAGTGAACCTTCTGTTAAACCTAAACCTCCGGGCAGCATTGAAACCGCTCCAACTATCGTTGAAAAACTATAACTGAATGATGCCCAAAGTAATCCAAAATCCACACTGAAATTTTTCAATATTAAATAATAACCTAAACATTCAAAGCCCCATGAAACCAAACTTAGTAACGTCATCAAAATCAAAGGTTTAATTTTTAATAACTGGTATGAACTTTCGTACGCAGAATGAATATTATGAATATAATTTTTAATTACCGGAATTTTTTCGGTTGTGTTAATAAGCGGTAATGCAATTTTCTTATTACTGATTATTACAATGAGCACGATAAAAAATATTCCAATGAAGATTGTGATGCTGCCTCCATAATCAAAAACTATTGCACCAGCAATTGAGATCGCTAATAACGATAAAAAATCTGTAACACGTTCTGCTAATATTATCGGAGCTGTTTTACTTATCGGTTCACCTGCTATTTCTTTCACCAAGATCGATTTAAGTACTTCTCCCAATTTTGCGGGAGTTACGCTCATGATTAAACCGGACATAAAGGTCGAGAGTGAATCAATTTTTTTCAATTTGATTTTAACAACCGAGAGATAATAATCCCATTTTAGAAACCTTGCGAAATAATTAAAGAATGATAGCAGAAGTAAAATTGGTATGAGCCAAAGATTAAATCTTCCAAAAGTTTTAATCACCTGATTAAAATCAGCATAAATTGTAAAAGCAAGATAAAGTACACCCGCTACAACAACCGAGATAATTACTCTTTGACGAAGTTTCTTTAACAACTCAAACTACTTCCCTGATTGCTTTGTAAAGTTTTGTTAAAGGTAAGCCAACAACATTATAGTAACATCCGTTTATTCGTTTTACAAACACAGCACCAAAATCATCCTGAATTCCGTAAGCACCTGCTTTATCCATTGGACTACCGCCATCAACATAATCAGTTATTTCATCCTTTAGTAATTTCCGGAACTCAACATCAGTTTTTTCATAATCAAGAATCATTGTATCATTCTTTTGATTCAGGACACAGAATCCTGTATAAACAGTATGGACTTTTCCACTAAGAACTGAAAGTATTTTTATTGCATCTGATTTGCTGACTGGTTTTCCAATTACTTTATGATGAAGAACAACAATCGTATCAGCAGTAATAATAATACTTTCTTTGACTTTAAGTTTTGCTAATTCCATTTTTTCAAGTGCGATCCTTTTCACGCATTCAACAGGATGTTCTCCATCTAAAAAATCTTCTGGTGTGTTAACTGAAAAAACTTTAAAATTAATTCCCAGTTGTTTTAATAATTTTCTTCTTCGTGGAGATTTTGAAGCAAGGTAAATTGGAATTTTAGTATTAATCATTAATACTTTCCTGATATGTTCCGGGATAATAGTGATCCAGAATATCTTCATAGCTCCATCCCATTTTTGAAAGTGAGATAGCTCCCCACTGGCAAAGTCCAACGCCGTGCCCGAAGCCTTTTCCAATTAGTTCAACCGAATCTGAAGATACAATTAACTCGAACATATTACTCCACAAAATACTTTTTCCATTTGCAGTTCGTAATACATTTCTGATTTCATTTCCTTTAACGACGATAGATTTTTCATATCCGTTTGCATCAACAACTTTAAATTCCAGCTCATTTATTCTCCCCGAATCAAATGTGCTTAATATAATTATATCCTCCAGAGTATAGTTATTATTGTTCAGAAGTGAATAAGCTTTCAATCGTTCAATAATTAATTCTTTGCTGTATGTTTCTTTCCATTCAAAACGTGGAGATATTTTACAATAGGGATCTGAGCCATCTTTGATTCCAGATAAATACGGCAAGTGTTCTTTTGTGAAAACATTTTGTGAATTTTCAGTATAACCGCCGCAAGTTGAATGATAGTAAACCAATGCAGGATTATCTTCAAACTTTAGAATCATATTATTTGTTTGTTCGACGGCTTTATTGGAAACAGGATTTTCTACATCAGCACCTCCATAAACCTGGTCACGTGTGTCAGCATAAAGATCAAAATAAACATTTCCGTTTTTTACTTTTTGTAATGCATAAGTTCTGACACAGATTGCCAATGCTTTCAGCGCTTCAAGATTTTCTTCGTTTTTTCCAATCGGCATTTCCTTAGCAAGAACGCCTTTAACATAATCTTCGAGTTTAATAATATTTATTACGTTAATTGAATTGCCAGCAAAAGAAAGTTGAATTTTTCCCCGATAACCCTTTCCATTAATTCTGATAATGTCTTGATTAGCTTCTGAGGATAATGAGAAAATATTACCAACAAGAATTTCATCGTTTATTTCAATTTTAATTCTGGTGTCATCATCAAAAATCTTTAAAACATTTCCCGATTTTATGTGTGCTATTTTGGTTCCATCTTTAAACAGATAAACCGGAGATTCTATTAATAATGATTCAGTTGGGATAACACCTTCTAATGATACTCTCAAATCTGAAACAGAGAATTCATTATTTTCTGAATTGTTGTCGTTTGCTGATCCTAAATTCTTTTCTGTTTCCGATTCTGCTTCTTTGCCATTGTTTGAAGGAAATCTTTTTGCCGGTGAACAGCTAAGTATTATAAGAGTGAATAGAAAAAAAAGAAATGAATATTTTAGAGTGAGATGAAAATAGTAAAAAATATTTTTTGTAGATATAAACGAAAAACTACAGATCACCGAAACATAGCCTTGATACTGCCCCAGGTTCGCTTTACGCCGGAAACATTATGCGAAACAGTTACCTCATTGGAATAAGAAGCCTGTCCATTAGTATCAACAATTTTTAATCTGTAAACAAAAATCATATCTGTAGTTTTGTAAGTAGTTTGATCGAGATAGGAGTAATATGAATTACTTCCCTTCGGTTGAATCGTTTCAATTTCAGTGAAAGAACTTTGAGGAGTTTTTCTTTCAATCTTAAAATTCTGAAGATTTACTTCCTCTTTGGTTTTCCATTCGAGTCTTATATCATCTCCCTCACTTCTGCCATGAAAATACTCAAGGAAAGTACCAGCGAATACTGCCGTTGTAATCAACAAAACAAGAAGTATTTGTGAAAATTTCATTTTCATACTGTGAATATATTTCACTTAAAGCTTAATGTCAATACTTTTATCTAAATCTTTAAGAATTAACACATTTGATATTTGTTCAGGAATCAACTTCATTTTCAACATTAATTTTAGTGTGCCAGTTAGTTGAATTAAACTTTAAGAAAATTATTAATGAATAAAGAATTATATACAGTGGTAAAGCCATCCATGCCCAGGTCAATCCAAGTTCCAAATAAATTCCTAAAAGGTAAGCAGTTGGTACAAATATTATAAGATTTGTAAACACTTCAGACATCATAACATAAAATGAACGACCAGCAGCCTGAAGTCCGTTAGCTAACACAACTCCAACGCCATAAAAAATTTGTGCAAAGCCTGCAATCCTCAGTGCAGGAACTGCTGTTTGTATTATAGTTTGATCATTAGTTGTTATAAGTAAAACATATTGAGGGATGACCATAAAAATAATCCCTAATATTATCGTATATATAGTTGCTACTTTTGCTGTTTCGAAACCATAGATTTTTGCCAGAGAGTATTTCTTAGCTCCGAGATTATTTCCTACCAAAGTTTGAACGGCAATTCCAAAACCAAAACACGGTAAAAATGAAATGAATAATGTACTGATTATCGCTTGTGTAGATGCTTGTTCCAGTGTTCCTATAATTCCGGTTATTGAAACAAAGCTAAGAAATCCAATTAGTATAAAAACGTTTTGGAATGAAACGGGTATGGAAATTTTCACTATTGCCGAAATAATATTTTTATTAATAATAAGATGTTTGAGATTTTGGTATCGCTTACGATATGTAGGAAGCAGAATAATTACGATATAAAACAGTCCGTCAAAAACAGTTGCAAGTGTTGAACCTAATCCCGCACCTGCTAAACCCATCTTTGGAAAGCCAAAGTTTCCATAAATTAAAATGTAATTAAAGATAATGTTAAAGAGATTAGTGATGATCCCGGAAAACATAAAAATTTTTGTTTTATTGATACCAAAGAAAAATCCCCTGAATGAAACAGATATCAGAAAAAATGGTATCCCCATAAAACGATAATATAGATATTCACTTGCGTAATTCCCCACTGTATCATCCGATGCAAATAAATGAGCAATCGGGCTGGAAAAAAATATTCCAACCATCGCAACCACTATCCCGAGAAGAATTGCAAGCAGAATAGAATTATTCAGTGTTACACCGCAGGAAATATAGTCCCCTTCGCCAAATTTTCTTGCGACAACCACATGAATTCCTGTTGCAAGGCTTGAGAAAAAACTAATCAAAGCCCAGGTTGCGAGAACTCCAATTCCCATTGCTGCAAGTGCATACGTTGCATCTTCAATTCTTCCAACCATCGCAGTATCAACTAACGAAACAATCATTTGTGTTGATAACCCGGCAATAGCCGGAATAGCTACGTGCAGAATTTTTTTATAGTAATTGTTGACAGGAAATAAATTCATTAAAAGTGATCTTTTAGATGCATCCGGTATAACTCACTAATTTTATTGTGCCTGGCTGTTTTAACAATGATAAATCAGATAAAAAAAGGCGTTGAAAATAAATCCTTCAACGCCTGATGAAGTGGAGCTAAGGAGGATCGAACTCCTGACCTCTTGAATGCCATTCAAGCGCTCTCCCAGCTGAGCTATAGCCCCAGTATATTTAAATTTAAAAAATGTTTCTCTATTCTAAGATTGAAAAGTCAGTATCTTTTCATTTTTTATCGTGTTGATCATTTATCATTTTTTCAATCATTATTCTGCTTTTATATTTTTTTATTTCTGTTTCTTTTTTCATTGCAAGTGCTCTGGTAATAAAACTTTCCGTGTAAACTATTTTCCAGGGTAAACAAACTTTTGTAGATTTTGAATATCCTGAATTATGATACAAGAGTCTTTTCCCGATATCTGCTGTCTGACCTATGTAATATTTATCAGTAGCAGAACTTTTTAATACATAAACAGTAAACACAAATAGTAATTTTATTTGAAGCTCAAATCTAATTTCCCGACCTTCCCGATTTCAATCGGGACGCTCTCCCAGCTTGTCTGCCACCAAAGCAGGCTGAGCTATAGCCCCAGTTATTCTTTTTATGTGAACAAAACTAATTATCTTTTATTCTTTTGTCAATTTAATTTAAATGAAAGTGCATTTATTTTATCATTTGAAAAGTTGATTGAAGCAAAATATTTTATTGGTGTAAATGAAAATTTATTTGCTTAAATATTCTATCGTATTATCATTCAGTTTTATTCTGGTTATCTCACAAAGTTGTGATGATACAGTTACCTCAAGTGAAATTGATAATCTCGTAATGCCTGACTCAAATGTTAGTTATTTAAAACACATTGCACCTGTCTTTGAAGTTAAATGTGTTCCCTGCCATAATGATCAGAGAAGTGATGGCGGTGTTAACTTATCTTCATGGACAAATGTGACTGACCCAAGATTAATTATCCCCGGTGATGATAGTTCAAGTGTTTTAGTCTGGACAATTGAGCGGACTTATAAACCAATGCCACCTCTTGAATCCTTAAAAAGAAATCATATTAATGGAGTAAGAACATGGATAAGAGAAGGAGCGCAATACAACTAAATCCATTTCATCATCTTATACCATTCACAAGTTCGTCTTATTCCTTCTTCAAGAGAAATTTTTTGCCGGTAACCAAGTTCTTTGATTGCTTTTGATGTGTCACATATCCAGAATCTTTGAACAAGATCTTTTGCTTTTTCGATATTAAGAGTTGCGGGTTTTGAACTGAACATTGCGAAGAACTGTGCAATCGCTGCAATAATAAAAACAATGAAATGTGGTATCCTGATTTTTAAAGCCTTCTTATTTAAAACCCCCGAAGTGATTTTTCCTACTTCATCCCATGTATAAAACTTTTCTGAGCTGATAAAATAAATTTGTCCGTTAGATTTTTCAGAAATTGCAGCAAGATACAAACCTTCGGCTAAATCAGCGACGTGAAGTAAGCTTAACTCTTTCTTATCAAACCCGATCATCGTAGTTAAACCACGATTGAAAACCTGAAAGTAAATAAATATTTCTGTATCTCTCTCACCATAAATTGCAGGTGCACGACAAACAGTTACAGGAAAAATGTCTTTATAACTTAAAGCTACCTGCTCTTGTTTTAACTTACTTCTTCCATACGTTGTAAGTGGATTTGGCTGCATATCTTCTGTTACAGGTCTTCCGTCGGATGATGGACCACTTACTGTTTGACTGCTGACAATTATAAATTTCTTTATTGTGTCTTTGACCTCTGAAGCAACTTCCAGTAAAACTTTTGTTGATTCAACGTTACCTCTTAAATATCCTGCTTCATTTTTTGCTTTGACAACTCCGGCAATATGAAATACATAATTTACATTCCGGAATACTTCATGCAATCGTTCCTTATCGAATAAACCACAATCGAAAATTTTTACATTTTTATCCTCAAGCCATCTGAGATTACTGGATTTTCTTACAACACATCTGACTTCAAAATTTTTTGAAAGTAGATTATCGACCAAGTGACTTCCAACGAATCCGTTTGCACCTGTTACTACAGCTATAGGTTTATCATTCATTTGCTTTGTTTGCTTTTAAAACGTTTTAGTAATACATTTTATTCCAAAATTAACAAAAATCTACAACTTTTTATTTTTAGACTACTAACCATAACCAACCAAGGAGTTCCATTTGGATTTATTCACGAAATGTTTTGAATTTAAAAGAGCTGATGAAATAAAAGCTTTGGGCGTTTATCCATATTTCCGACCAATTGAAGAAAATGAAGGACCGGTTGTTCAGATTGAAGGACGAAAAATTATTATGGCAGGTTCCAATAACTATCTCGGATTGACTGCTCATCCCAAAGTAGTTGAAGCTGCTGTAAAAGCTGTTGAGAAATACGGCACCGGATGTTCCGGTTCACGATATTTAACCGGCACTCTCGATTTACACATTGAGCTTGAAGCAAGACTTGCAAAATTTTTCAAAGCTGAGAGTGTTCTATTATTTAGCACCGGTTATCAAACAGCTCAGGGAGTCATCCCAACTCTTGTCGGAAGAAATGAATATATAATTTCTGATAAAGATAATCATGCCTGCATCATGGCAGGCAACTTAATGGCAAAAGGTGCGATGGGAAATTTTTTACGATACAAACACAATGATATGGATGATCTTGAACGTGTGATTGAAAAGGTTCCGATTGATGCAGCAAAATTTGTTGTCAGTGATGGCGTCTTCAGTACTGGCGGAGAAATTGTAGATCTTCCAAGATTAAATGAAATAGCAAAAAGATTCAAAGCACGGATTATGATAGATGATGCTCACTCCGTTGGGGTTATCGGAAAAGGTGGAAGAGGCACAGCAAGCGAATTCAATCTTGAAAAAGAAATTGATTTAACGATGGGTACATTCAGTAAAACATTTGCTTCACTTGGCGGGTTCGTTGCAGGTCCAGAAAGAGTAATCAACTTCATAAAACATTTTTCACTTGCATTAATCTTCAGCGCTTCACCAACACCGGCTTCAGTTGCTGCGGCTTTAGCTGCGCTCGACATTTTAGAGAAGGAACCTGAACGCGTGCAGAAACTTATTAGTAATGCAAATTATATGAGAAAAAATCTGAAAGAAAAAGGTTTCAATGTCATTGAAGGCAGAACTGCAATAGTTCCGGTGATTGTTGGTAATGATGAGCTTGCATTCAAAATGTGGCGAATGCTGTATGACAGTGGTGTATTTGTAAATGTTTTTATTTCTCCAGGTGTTCCTGAAGGAAGACAGATGATGAGAACAAGTTATATGGCAACTCACGAAAAGGAACATCTTGATGAAATAATTCATCTGTTTGAAAAAGCAGGTAAAGCTGTAGGATTAATTTAATTTAACTTATCACATTTGTAGAGCATACTTCGGTTCTTTCTGGAGTATGCTTTTTTTATAGAGGGAATTGTTATGCAAGGAATAACTGTAAAGCAAGTAACTAATAAAAGTGAACTGAATCAGTTCATAAAATTTCCATGGAAGATTTATAAGAACGATAAATTCTGGGTTCCTCCTCTTTTAATGGAACAAAAAACTTTACTTGACAAACAAAAAAACCCTTTCTTCAAAGATGCTGCTGCAGAATATTTTCTTGCATATAGAAATGGTGAAATAGTCGGTCGTATTGCCGCAGTCAGAAATGAAATTCATCTTAAATATCATAATGATGATACAGGACAGTTTGGATTTTTTGAATGTATTAATGATCAGCAGGTAGCAAATGCATTGTTTGACACAGCAAAATCCTGGTTGAAAGAAAAAAAATTAAAGTATATGAGGGGACCTGCAAATCCATCAAGCAACGATGTTTATGGCATGCTGGTTGAAGGATTTGATGATTCACCAAGATTACTTATGCCGTATAATCCAGAGTATTACATAAAACTCTGTGAGGACTATGGATTGAAAAAAGCAAAAGATTTATTTGCCTGGAAATTGGTGAATGAAAAACTTATGGCTTCGGAAAAATTGAGACGCGGACAGGAACTTGTCAGGAAAAGGTACAACATTAAAATCTCACAGCTTGAAATGAAATATTTCGAGAAAGATCTTGAAAAATTTAAATATGTTTATAATAAAGCGTGGGCACCAAACTGGGGATTTGTTCCAATGACTGAAGAACAAATTGATGCAATGGCAAAAGAAATGAAACCTCTTGCAGAACCTTCTTTAGTACTTTTTGGTGAAATAGATGGCAACCTGATCGGAGCCGCATTAGTTATGCTCGATTATAATTTTATTTTCAAGCAAATGAACGGCAGATTATTTCCTTTCAATTTTATCAAATTATTTACTCAAAAGAAAAAAATCAAATGGGCGCGAATCCTCACTCTTGGAATTATTCCTGAATACCAAAAGAAAGGACTCGACACAATTTTCTATTGGGAAATTGTCAACCGGGCTGCAAATATTGGAATTCGTTTGGGTGAAGCAAGCTGGGTTTTAGAAGATAATGAAATGATGAACCGCGGGCTTGAGTTAATGAATGCGGAGAGATATAAGAGATACAGAATTTGGGAAACTCAGCTTTAATTCATTTTCATTTTAATTAAAGAAAAATCCTGCTGTTATTTTTATGGTATCGCCGAGTCATATTTTGATGAATGCGGTGGATCAATTTTCTTCAGTTTATTAAAAATTTCCGGATCAGGATAAGTCCTCAGGTAATCAACTATCTCTCCGTTCTTCGCATCAAAAAAAGTACGAACGTAAACACTATTAATACTTCCCGTTTTTGTGTACATCTCCCATAAAATATTAATTAGCTCAACCATGTACTCCTGTGCAAGTTTTGGATTTTTTGAGTAGCTATCCAAACCATATTGGTGGTAATCAAAAACAGAACTTCTGAAAGCTGCATATTTTTCATTCAGTATATCACCGATTAATCCTAACCTGCTGTAAACTGCACTACTTGACTGCCAGCCGGTATTTGAACTGCTGATAGCTCCCATATTAGCAATGTCTAATGCTTTCTTATAATATTCTGTTCCACCAAAATTTTCGAATGTGTCCATATCCATTCCAATAATAATCAAAGCATAAAAATCAAGGAAACTTGTCAGAGGATCAAACGTAGTCAGGTTGGAGTACAATGCTTGTCCGCGTTGATACTTGAAAGTCCACTGCCCGTCGTTGATTGTCAGGATTGGAGTATTTTTTTGCGAATTAAAAATTGGTCGCTGACTTACAATTACAATTTGAGCTGAATAATCTACATCACTGCTTGCACCAGTAAAGAAAATACTGAATGTGCAATCTATTTTTTGTGCCCAATCATCATTAGTAAACCGTGTGCTGTTTAAATAACTTTCTATCACTCCTTGAAAATCAGAGAGCAATTCTCTGTTATTTACCGGAAGACTTTCATAATTTACTTCCACTTTGCAATTAAGTTCCTGTGCAGTTGCAATTGACGCAGCCAATAAAAATATTAATAATGTATATTTCATTACTTCCTCTGGGAAATCTTTAATTTTAATATATTAAATTTAGTTATACTAACTCAACAAATTTAAATTCAAACAGAATGAGACTACTTTTTACCCTTTTGTTGCTCATTGAACTCACTGCGATAACATTTGCACAATACACTCCGGGAGCGCGACAAATTTCTATGGCTAATTCAGATGTTGCACTTTCTAACGACGTATTCTCACTATTCAGTAATCCAGCAGGTCTTTCCCAAATAAATTGGAGAGAAGTTGGTATTTATTATTCCCCTGCACCTTTCGGGTTGACTGAACTTTCAAACGGATACATAGCATACAACGAACCATTTAATTTTGGTTCATTAAGTATTGGTGGAATGACGTACGGATTTGAACTCTACAGGGAATCAAAAGTTGTACTTGGTTACTCATATAACTATGAAAATATTTTATTTGCAGGAATCTCTATTAATTATCACAACTATTCAATTCAAAATTATGGAAGTACTGGTGTATTTTATTTAAATGTTGGAGGATTAGTTTACATTCTTGATGAACTTCGCTGGGGATTTTATGTAGATAATCTCAACAAAGCATCGGTTGCTAATCTTGATGATCAGATTCCAATGGTTTTTGTTACAGGATTAAGTTATGATGTTATTAAGGATTTCAGTCTGAACTTTGCACTTGAGAAAGACATAAGATTTAATCCATCTGTAAAATTCGGCGTCGAGTACGACATTATCGAATATCTTTCGCTACGTGCAGGAACATCAAATGAACCTTCAAGATTTACTGCAGGCGTGGGAATAAATTATTCTTTGTTTAGTCTTGACTATGCATTTTTTACTCACCAGGATTTAGGCTTAACACACCAGGCAGGTATTATCATAAGTTTTGGTAAAGAAGGAAGCCGTTCATCCGCCGTCAGGAAGAATCTCAACTCAAGATAAATCATCCCAAAGAACATTTGAAAAATTCTTGTCACATATTTTTCTTCACTGCCGGTATAATCCTTTTTACCACAAATTATTTGATTGCGCAGACTGATTCTTCCTATCTCACTACAGAAGAAATCCTGGAAGATATTTTACAGGAACCGGTAGGTGAAGTTGACGAATCAGATTTATATGAACAGTTGGAACTGCTGATGCTCAACCCGATTAATTTGAATACTGCAAGTGTTGATGAATTGCTGAAGATTCCAATTATGGAGATTTCAGCCGCACAATTAATTGTTGAACACAGAAATAAATATGGATATTTTTTTTCGTTGAATGAACTTAACACAATTGAAAATTTAGATAAATCTGTTGTTCAAAAAATTACTCCGTTTCTCTATATTGAAAAGGAAACGGAAGTAGGAATTGAACCAACAGGTACATTCGACTCATTAATTGATGGGACGAATATTTTTTTAAGAAGCAGAATAATAAATTCACTTCAAACAAATGAAGGATTCACTAAGAACAAATATATCGGAACAAAACCAAAAACTTACAGCAGACTTCTCGTAAAGTACAGCGATCATTTCCAGGCAGGTTATCTGGCAGATAAGGACGCTGGAGAAATTGATTTCAATGAGTTCTCTTCATTCCATGTTGCTGCTAATGATCTTGGATTTATTGATAAAGCAGTGCTTCTGGATTATTTACTGGAGTTCGGACAGGGACTTACATTCTGGAGTCCGTATGCATATTCAAAAGGTGCTGATGCAATAGTACCGGTAAAGCGAACCGATAGAAATATCAGACCGTACACTTCTTCAACTGAGAATAATTTTTTTCGTGGTGCTGCATCTGCATTTCGTTTTAAAAATTTTATCATAACAGGATTTTATTCAAATAATGATTTCGATGCGAACATTGACACTATGACCGGGAAAATAACTTCTGCACCTATTGATGGATTACACCGAACTACAAATGAAATTTTAAAACGCGACGCTGCAAATGAAAAATTATTTGGTGGACGTCTTGATTATTTTTATAGAAACTTATTAAAACTTGGCGTAATACATTACCAATCGCAAGTCAGTAATGAATTTCAACCATCAATGGCGTATGATATCTCCGGTGATAATTTTAATTATACCGCTGCCTCATATAATTTGCTTCTTGATCGATTCAACTTCTCAGGTGAATTTTCTTACAACACTATTTCTGTTGCGTCAATAAATATGATGGAACTTTTAATCAGTAATAATTTTACATTCGCTGCATCTTTCAGGAACTATCCAAGAAATTTTTATAGTCTTCATGGATATGCATTCGGAGAAAGAAATGGAGTTACTCAGAATGAAGTTGGTCTTTACACTGGATTCAAGTGGAGATCACCTGTTGGACTTTTGAATTTTTATTATGATCAATTCAAAATGCCTTTCGCAACATATTTCAATCCTACATCAATACAAGGTGATGAATATTTAGTTGATTTTCTGTCGAAACCTATTCAAAAATTTGAAGTCCGCGGCAGATATAAATATGAGAATAAAGAGATTACAGAAAGTATGGATAATTCAAAAAACGTAGTGAAAAGATTAAGACAGGTTTTTCGTGGAGAACTTATTTATTCTATCTCAAATAAAATCAGGCTCAGAGGAAGGTTCGAATACAATACATTCAGAATTTCTCAGACTGGTTATAAAGAAAAAGGTTACTTACTGTTCCAGGATATTCGTTACTCACCAACAGCTAATCTAAATATTTACGGAAGAATTATTTTCTTCCGAACAGATTCATTTGATTCTGCAATTTATGAATATGAAAATAATCTGACCGGTGTTTTAACAAATGTTCCGCTTTATTATGAAGGAATAAGATGGTATCTGCTTATTCGATTCAGACCTCACAAAATTTTTACAGTATCGGCTAAATATGCAGAAACATTTAAACCGCAAGAAAAATCATTAGGATCCGGCGATAATACTATTCAAGGAAATCTTGACAACACATTTTCATTACAAATAGATGTTAACCTTTGATTAATGATTTTAATTTCCAGATATTTCCATATAATTATATTTAACTTTTTGTTCTATTTTTCAACTAATTTAATATATTTGTAACGACAATTTAGTCGGTAATTTACCTAATATTGATAATTTCAAATTGTCCAGTACAGTAGAACCTTTCAACTGGTAACTGACTATGATGAGATTAATTAATCAAATTGAAAAGCATAAATAAATGTTAAGTTCAAAAATCGATTTTGTTTCCAAGTATAACGATCTTGTACTTTATGCACTCTCCGCAGCTAAAGAATTTCCTGATAATCTTTGTGATTATCTTGTAAATGAATTTGAATTCGAGGCAGTAATAATAACTAAGGTTAAGGACAAGACTTTTGAGCTATTAGGTAAATCTACTTTAGCTAAAAAATCACTTAAGAATGGAACAGAAATAACTTGTAAGCATTGCCAGACATTACAAATCCCTACAACTGAAGTCACATTTGAAACAAATCCTCAATGCGAAATTATTGCAGCAGAAATGGTGGTTTTTGAAGGATGCTTATACATTCCGGTTTCCGACGATGAGAAAGTTATACTTAAAATTGCAAAGCAAACTGAATTTACAAACGTCGAGAAAGATAATCTGATCATTATCGGGAATACAATCAGAAATCTGTTGCGTCTTTGGATGGGTAAGAAAGGTGGTTTAAGTTATACAATAAGTGATATAATTACTACAATCAGTCCCGAGATAAGAACTCCCATCAACAGTATTCTTGGATTTGCTTCATTGCTCAACGAAGAAAATTTATCACTGACTCAACACGAATATCTTTCTACTTTAAAAGAAAATGCTTATGATCTGCTTTCACTGCTTAATGACCTTATTGAGCTTGTTAAGCTTGAAACTTTTAAAGGTGTTGAAGAAGATACTGAAATCAATATTTTAAACTTTTTTCATGATATTCTAAAACTATTCGAAGATAAAAATTACAGAAACAGAATTGAAATTATATCAAATATTGATAAGGGATTACCTCATTCGGTTAAATGCAATTCACACAAACTTCAATATATAGTTACTAACCTGATTACGATCTCACTTCGTTTAACAGAAAGAGGCAAAATCAGTGTGGCAGTTTTTTCACCTGAAAAGGATAGACTGACAGTTAGAATAGCTGATACCGGTGTTGGAATACCATCGGATAAGATGAAAGATATTTACAATCCTTTTGCACTTACCGATCAATTTATAACTACTGTCGGAAGTACAACCGGTTTGGGTTTGACTTTAATAAAACGATATGTCGATTTCTTGAATGGTGAGCTTGACATTACTAGCACTATTGGAAAAGGCACTACTTTCAACTTAACAATTCCTGTTGAAGAAATATCAATAATAGAAAAACAGATAAGCAGTCTGCCAAAACCGGATTTCACAAACAAGGTTCTCGTTGTTGAAGATGATTATGCAACATCCAAGTTACTATCAAATTATCTTCACAAGTGGGGATATGAACCGACTATTGTGAATTCTGCTGAACAAACATTAAAAGTACTTCAGAAGGATCAGTATCTGGCGATATTAATGGATATTGTTTTACCGGATGCAAATGGATTGGAATTACTTCAGAGGATACGTGAAATAAAAACCGCAAAATCAACTCCTGTTATAGTATGCTCTGTCGAAGCAGAACAACAAAAAGCATTTCTTATGGGAGCAGTTGAATATTTCATAAAACCTGTCAACTATAAATATCTTATCGAAGTATTAACTAATTACCGGTTAAGGAAGGATTCAAATATTCTTCTGGTTGATGATGATATTCCAAGTTTGAATTTGCTAAAGGAAGCAGTTGAAAGAAATGGATTTAAAGCACTTGCTTATTCTGATTCAACGCAAGTATTGGATTCAATTCAAAACATTCATCTTGATCTTGCTATAATTGATCTCGACATGCCCGAAATGGATGGAATAGAACTTATTGAAAAGATAAAATATCTAGAAGTCTTTAAAAATCTTCCTATCATTATTTACACCGGTAAAGAAAATTTTGAAGAAGATATAAAACGAATTGATGGCTTATTCGAAAATCTTTTACGCAAAAGCAGTACAAGCATTGAAGACCTGCAGGAAACAATTAATCAAATGATTAATCGCTACGAAGAACCATCAACTCAGGAAGATGTAAAAGAGAAGAAAGATACAGTTAAAATCCTTTTAGTTGAGGATTATAAACATTCACAGATTATTGTAACGCGCCTGCTCAAGAAAAATGATTTTGAATCTATAGTAGTTGTTGAAAACGGACAGGAAGCACTTGATGCAGTAAAACAACAACATTATGACCTGATACTGATGGATATGCAAATGCCCGTGATGAATGGATTTGAAGCTACAAGAAAAATCAGGGAGCTCAAAGATTATAAAGATACACCAATCGTTGCTCTTACTGCTTTTGCAATGAAAGGTGATAGAGAGAAATGTTTGGATGCTGGCGCAACAGATTATATTCCGAAACCGATCGATAGCCACGAGTTCATCCAAAAAGTTAAATACTACACAGAGAAAAAGTTGGTTACCAGATAATCAACTTCACTTCCATCTTAATTATTTAAGGATTTAGTTCTTTATCTTTGCATTTAAATTTTAAGTTTAATTAAGTGTAAGATGAACAAAATAACTCCAAGAGTGCGATTTGCCCCAAGTCCAACAGGTTATCTTCATATTGGTGGATTGCGAACTGCATTATACAATTATTTATTCGCTAAACATCTAAATGGAAAACTCATACTCAGAATTGAAGATACTGATAGAAAAAGATTTGTTGAAGGTGCTATCGAAAACCTGATTGATACATTAAATTGGGCAGAAATTAAGTTTGATGAAGGTCCGGGGATTGACGGAAATTTTGGTCCTTACTTGCAATCAGAACGATTGAAAATTTATAAAGAACTTGTGGAGAAACTTGTTGCAGAAGAAAATGCATATTATTGTTTTTGCACTCCTGAACGTCTCGAAAAATTAAAGGAAGAACAGCAGAAACAAAAACTTCCTCAGGCAAAATATGATAAGCATTGCCTCAATCTGAATAAAAGTGAAGTCGAAGAAAAATTAAAATCGCAAATTCCATTTGTAATCAGATTAAACGTTAAGCCCAATCAAAAAATTATTTTTATTGATGTCATCAGAGAATCTGTTCAGTTCGATACTGAAAATATTGACGACCAGGTTTTGCTAAAAAGTGACGGCTATCCGACTTATCACCTCGCAAATGTGGTTGATGATCATCTGATGGGAATCACTCACGTCATTAGAGGTGAAGAATGGCTTTCATCAACTCCTAAACATATTATTCTTTATGATTATTTTGGCTGGGAAAAACCTGTCTTTGCACACCTCCCTCTCCTTTTAAATCCAGACAAAACAAAACTGAGTAAAAGACAAGGAGATGTTGCTGTTGAAGATTACAGAGATAAAGGATATCTGAAAGAAGCATTGATTAATTTTGTTGCACTACTTGGCTGGAACTATGGTGATGATAAAGAATACTACGAAATGGATGAATTAATAGAAAAATTTTCACTTGAGCGTGTACACAAGGCGGGAGCTGTATTTAATCTGGAAAAACTGAACTGGCTTAATTTTGAACATCTCCGACGAAAACCTGATGATGTTGTTCTTCAATGGTTAAAAGAAGAAATACGAAAATCGGAATTAAGCTTTAAATCATTCAGTGATGATTATCTGATCAAAGTTATTTCCGCAATGAAGGAAAGAGTATCCTTTGTAAAAGAATATTTGACTAAAAGTTTATATTTTTTCGAAGCTCCGAATCAGTACGAAGAACAAAATCTGAAGAAACGATGGAAAGAAGATTCAGCGGAATTACTTGGAAAGCTTGCGCAAAAATTTGAGCAGATTAATAACCCATCGAAGGAAGATTATGAAAAAGCGCTTGATGAACTATCAGTTCAATTAAATATCAATAAAGGAAAACTTGTTCACCCGTTAAGAATTGCAGTCTCCGGAATCGGCGAAGGACCAGGAGTTTTTGATATCATCACAATTCTCGGTAAAGAAGAAACACTTAAAAGAATTAATACTGCACTTCAAAAATTGAGTTAACTAAATTTTAATATTATATGAGTAACGAAGAAAATAAAAACGAAATTAAAAAACCTTCAAATTTTATCAGAGAGATTATTGATGCTGATTTAGCAACAGGTAAACATAGTGAAGTTCATACGCGTTTTCCTCCGGAACCGAACGGTTACCTGCATATTGGTCATGCTAAATCTATTTGTCTGAATTTTGGATTGGCAATAGATTATAACGGAAAGTGCAATCTTCGTTTCGATGATACTAATCCAACCAAAGAAGAACAGGAATACGTTGATTCGATAAAAGAAGATGTTCGCTGGCTCGGTTTTGAGTGGGAGAACAGAGAATATTTTGCATCTGACTATTTTGATCAGTTGCATGAATTCGCAATTAAATTAATTAAAAAAGGAAAAGCTTATGTCGATTCATTGAATGCTGATCAGATAAGAGAATTAAGAGGAGCACCTACTGAAGCAGGAAAAGAAAGTCCATACCGGAACAGAACAATAGATGAAAATCTGAATTTGTTTGAAAGGATGAAAAACGGTGAATTTAAAGAAGGTGAACATGTTTTGCGTGCGAAGATTGATATGGCATCACCAAATTTAAATTTACGAGATCCTGTCATGTACCGGATTCTTCATAAATCACATCATAGAACCGGAAATAAATGGTGCATTTATCCAATGTACGATTGGGCACATGGTCAATCCGATTCTATTGAAGGAATTACACACTCACTTTGCACATTGGAATTTGAGAACCATCGTCCTCTATATGATTGGTTCATTCAGGAACTTGAAATTTATCCACCTCAACAAATTGAGTTCGCAAGACTAAATCTTAGTTATACAATAATGAGCAAAAGAAAGCTTCTTTCATTGGTTGAAAGAAAATATGTTGATGGTTGGGATGATCCAAGAATGCCTACTATTTCCGGATTAAGAAGAAGAGGTTACACACCTGAATCTATCAGAAATTTTTCAGAACGGGTAGGAATAGCAAAACGTGAAAATACAATTGATGTTGCTTTACTCGAATTTAGCATTCGTGAAGATTTAAATCTTCGTGCAAAAAGAGTTATGGCAGTTTTAAATCCGCTGAAAGTTGTAATAACAAATTATCCTGAAAATCAGATTGAGGAATTAGATGCAATAAATAATCCTGAAGACACTTCAATGGGAACAAGAAAAATTCCTTTCTGCAGAGAAATATATATTGATCGAGATGATTTTAGAGAAGTTCCTCCGCCAAAATTTCACCGGTTATTCCCCGGCAGTGAAGTACGATTACGATATGCATATATAATAAAATGTGAAAGTGTTATAAAAGATCAGGTTACAGGCGAAATAACAGAACTGCACTGCACATTTTTCGCTGATACAAAAAGTGGTTCAGGAACAAGTCAAAAAAAGGCAAAAGGTACAATACATTGGGTTTCAGTCAAACATGCTTTTGAAGCTGAAGTAAGACTTTATGATAGACTTTTTTTAACTGAAAACCCTGAAGGTGAAGAAGGAAAGGATTTCACCGAATTTTTAAATCCAAATTCACTTGAAATTAAAACCAACTGTAAGCTTGAACCTTCGCTTCAGACTGCATCATCCGGTGATAAATTTCAGTTTGAAAGAACCGGTTATTTTTCTGTCGATTCAAAATATAGTAAGACGGGTTCGCCCGTATTTAACAGGATTGTAACTCTTAAAGATTCCTGGATTAAAGTTGAGCAGGCAGGGAAAAAATAGATCAGGTTTTTTTCCTGATAGGAAGTAAAGTTTCAGTATGAATTTTTAATTTTTCTGAAACCAGAGATTAGCAACGACCGACAAATTTATACAGATTTAGCATTTTCATCAGGTTATTTATTGCATCTCTGTCGAATGGATTTGGAATCTTGTTTACGTCTTTATATTCCTTTATGATTCCGGTTAGTTTACCTAATCCATCAACCATTCTCTGAATAATGTTGCCATTATCCTCAATGTCGTAATAGCCTTCATATCCGATAAAAGTTTTCATTTTTGTACCCTCACCCTAAATTAATTTTTATAATTCCATATAATCATCGTAATCGTCCAGCTCAAGTTCATTCATACTGATATTCGTGTAGCTGTCGTTATCAATGATTTCATAAATTTGTTCGTTATCAATACATTCAGGATCAAGACAAGGTTCTTCTTCTGAGAACATTGGCAGATCTTCATCGCTGAAGAACGAATCATAAATTTGTTTTTGCTGTAAATGTTTGTTCACCTTCTGTACCTCCAGTTAGTTTATAAATATGTTTCATGTAAAATGCCAACAATGGTGCCAGAATTGACGTAGCGACAATTCTATCTTATTCAAAATAAATGTTCTGATTCCAATTGAATATCATCACTTTAATCTTTACTTAAATGTAATAGATGTAGAATGAAGGAGAAAAAGAGTCACTATAAGAGAAGAAATTACAAGGTAAAAATATTTTACCCAATGATACGCAGAGAATGGCGTTTAAAAATTGCCATATCAGTTTAAGTTTTTTAATTTTGTCAGGTCAATTTGCTTTGTAATATGATTTGCTTTTACGAAACAAAGTATCGTCAAGATTTTGCGCCTCGCGAGTTGGCAGCGAAATGTTACTGAGATTTGTTGTTCTTCAATAATAATCTTATTGCCGAAGTGGCGGAATTGGTAGACGCGCTGGACTCAAAATCCAGTATGGCTCACCCCATGTGCCGGTTCGAGTCCGGCCTTCGGTACTCAATTCTCGAAAGGTCTTGTAATACAAGGCCTTTCTAATTTTAAACTTTCCTCGCGTGTCAAATACGTGTCAATTTTTTAACTTAGAGTTAGGAATATTTAGGAAAAATAATGAAAGTACCTGTTGTAAAACTAGTTCCAGTAAGGCGCAAAAATAAAATATCATATCAGCTTGATTATAACCTAAATGGAAAAAGAATAAGAGAAATTGTTGCTCACAATAAAAGAGATGCTGAATTAATAAGAGCGGATAGGCAACAAAAACTTACATTAGGAATTCATGGCATTTATCCTGCTCAATCAAAGATCATTTCCTTAAAAGAACTGATAGCTCAGTATTTAAATACTAAATCAGGTATTGTTCGAAAAACAACTTATAGTAGATACAAAAATTATTTTGATGGATTTGAAAAGTTTATGTATAAATATTTTTCTCCAGCATGTGAAAATATTATACTAATATCTTCAAAATATTTGCAGGCGTGTTTTAATAGATTAACCAATGAACCAGTTAATAAGAAGAAGCCATGGCATAAAAATACTGTTAATATACTCCGAGATTTATTGATTGAAATGTTTAATAATGCTATTAAGGAGAAATATATTGATACCAATCCAGCATCTGAAACTGTTCCCTTTAAAGTGCCAAAGACAAACACTGTTAAATATTATACTGATGATCAGCTAAAAGTAATCTGGGAAAATCTTGATCCATACTGGGTTCCAATCTTTAAATTTTATGTCTATACAGGTTTGCGCAAAAAGGAACTAATAAATTTAACATGGGATAATGTTTCCATGGATGAAAATAATCCTACGATGACTATTATCTCTACAGATGAATTTCAAACTAAATCGGGAAAAATACACACAATTCGAATGACTAAAACTGCCTTTGAAATATTGAAACAACAAGTTGGTAAACACTCTCGCTATGTATTTGTGAATGAAAAGGGCAAGAAAATCCGCCAAGCCACTCCTAATGAAAAGCTAAATAAAGTATTGTCTAAAACTGATTTTAAAGGGACCATTCATATGCTCAGACATACGTTTGGAGCTAATTTTGTTATGAAGATTGGTAGTTACCATGAGCTGATGAATTTCTTATCTCATTCCGACTTAGAATCAACAAAAATTTATGCTCACTTTTCACCTGATTACATGAGAGAAACGGCAGAGAAACTAGATAAAATTCAGAATGGCAACTAAAACTTAAAAATCTTTCTCAACATTTCTAAAAGTCAGGCTGATTCTTGTTCCCCTTTCAATTCCTTTATCTTTCAAACGAGCAGGTATGCTATGCTTCCAAATTGATCTGGCATCTCCATACATCATTACCAAAGATCTCCTATCTAATACTACCTCTTGCTTTGGCTTTCCTGAGAGAGTAAATTCCATAATTACAGCACTTCCTAATGACAAACTGAATATTCTTGGACCAAAGCATTTTTCACAATCGATGTGTGATGATATGCCCTGCCCTGGTTCATACTCATTTACTATAACCTGGTCTGGGACTTCTTCACTCAAGCCATCATTCTGTAATTGAACTGCCAGATCATTTAACCATTTGGGTAAAGATCCAATATACAGCTCTGGGCTTACGGTTCGAGCTTTATAATCATATCTATAACCATAATGCTGAACTCGTCTACTCAGTGTATTGTCCCATTTCTTTTTATTAATTGTTTTTATAAGAGATGATTCCTTATCGGATGCGATATACTCAGGGATGTAAATAAGACCTGATATTCCAACCATACAATAATTCCTTTTTTATTATATGTAACAAAAAAAATTAACCCCCACTATCAGCAGGGATCATTTAATGGTTCTCTTAATATGGGCAGAGATCTTATTCAATTCAGAAATAGTTTTATTACTTAACTTCTGAACATCATAATACCATTTACCTGCTTTCTGAAAATAAATCCTTGAGCCGAGTATTTTTTGAAGCTTAAGATTCTCACCTTTTACAGAATCTAATTCTTTTGCAAGAATCAATATCCTGCCAATTGCTTCTGCTTTTTTATTACTAATCATTTCTATACTCCTGAAAAACTACTTTGTGAAAATCAGTAAATGTAATTGAAAATTTTTGTTCAAGGTTATCATTTTTAAATAGCTTAAAGTTCAATGGTTCTACAACTTCTTCTAAAGAAGGCACCTTGTTTTCAAAGATTTCATTGGATGATATTCTTATACCTTCAATTTCAATTTCATAGTTCTGATGTTCAAATTCAGAACATATAATTCCGATAGCCGAATTCATTGGATCATTCTTTAACGCCGAAAATATTTTTTCTATGTTCATAAGCCCCACAGATATTTATCTTGGTTTATCTGGAAAAAATAAAAATAACCAATTAAGTTGATACTTTTAACAAAATTAGATTCTACTAATAATGACTAAAGATTTATAATTATTTTAGACTACAATAATTTAGTAATACTTAAAAACATAATTATATCTTTATTTTGATAATAATAATTTTATTATGATCAGCAATACTTCTTCGCCAAAAATAATTAAAAGTTTTCAATTAAAGTTTTTTCAAAAAACAATCTTGAGCTGGTTTGATTCAAACGGACGTGAGTTTCCCTGGAGAAGAAAGAAATTAACTAGATATCAAATAATAATTGCAGAAGTACTTTTGCAACGGACTAAAGCAGAAACGGTTTCAAAGTATTTTAAATTATTTATAAAAAAATATCCTAATTGGAAAAGTATTAAAGAAGAAAAAATAAAAATTTTGCAAAATGAATTAAAACCACTCGGATTATATAAACAGCGTTCTGTATTGTTAAAAAAATTAGCGGTAACAATAATTCATCTAAACGGAAAATTACCTAAAAAGAAAAGTGACATTGAAAGGCTTCCATATGCAGGTCAATATATCACAAATGCTATATTACAATACATATATAATGAACCAGCGCCATTATTAGATGTGAATATGGCTAGAGTTTTAGAGAGGTTTTTTGGCGATAGAAACTTGGCCGATATTAGATATGATCCATATTTACAAAAGTTGTCTTTCGATGTGGTGAACCATTCAGAAGCTAAGAAAATAAATTGGGGTATTCTTGATTTTGCTGCAATTGTTTGTAAAGTTAAGCCGCTTTGTGCGAGCTGTCCAATGGTAAGTAGATGTAAGTATGCTCTTAATTATTATAAAGAATAAAATACTTCGTCCTCTTCATCCATCTCCTCAGAGATATCTTTTGTTACTAAATCAAGAAAATTTGTTGTTTGTTGAGCCGTAAATGTCAAATCAAATGCATTGTCTATGTACAACTCTTCAACCTCATTTTTCCTTGTTTCAATATATTCTAGTTGGAAAGATTTAACTTTTTTTATACGTCTAATATCGGCCACAAAATCCTGAACCAATAGAGTTTTGCCCTCCTTATAGCGAAGACCTCTACCTAATTGTTGAAGGAAATAAATCCGACTATGTGTAACCCTTAAAAATACAATGTAATCGACATCAGGAACATCTACACCTTCATTCAACATATCATAACAAGTCAAAATTTTACATCTTCCCATCCTAAAATCACGCAATCGTTTTGCTCTTTCCCTATAATTTTTTATTCTATTTGTCAAAGACCACACTTGTAATTGGAAGTTGGCTTTTAAAATATTTTCTATTCGTTCAGCATGCTCACTACTATTACAAAAAACAATACCCCTTTCAAGTTTCCGTTGATTCCAAGTATTATATATTTGTTCGCAAATAGTCTCGTCTCTTTCAGGCACGAAGATTTTTTTATTTAATTGTTTTATTGTATGTCCCTTCTTGCTGTTTTTACTTATCCAATCTTCGTCAATGTTATCATTATGTATTTGATATTCAACCTTCGCTAAAAATCCTTTTTGTAAGGCTTTATAAACTGAGTAATAAATTAATGGTGGACCAAATATTTCACTTACATCTCTTTCATCCATTCTGAAAGGTGTTGCAGTGAGTCCCAATAAATATTTTGGTTGGAGATTTTTAATAATCCTAAAGTATGTTTCTGCTGGGGCATGATGTGCCTCATCAACTATCATAATATCATAATAAAAATCATTGGTATACTTATAAAACTCATTGAAACTTTGAAACGTTGATAATGTTACTCCTTCAAGAAATGCAGGTTTTTCCGAATCATAAACCAAATGGGTAGCAACCCATTTGGGTAAGTTTGACCAAATTCCTTTGTCAAATTGCTCTATGAGTGCTTTTGAATTTGCCAAGATCAAAACATTAATATTTGGGTTGTTTTCATAAATCCATCTCAGAAAAGATGCCGCCACAAATGTTTTTCCTAATCCAGTAGCTAAACAAATCAACCCTCGCCTTTCACCTCGATTAAATGATTTCTGTAAATTTGAAAGTGCTTCAACTTGAAATTGCTTTAAAGCTCTCCCTTCATTCGCCCATAAAGGCAATTCAATATATCGGTCATAAATGTTCTTTGATAAAAAAGTATCTATATTATAACCTGAATTTCGCAAAGTATTTAATTTCAAATTTTGTTTTTCATTTAAAATTCTATTGGATACTGCAACCCCTCTATTTATTTCATAATATTCCATTGCTCGCTTTAAATCTCCAATAATATCAGCAGTCAAAGGTTTATTATGCTCAGAAAATTTTGCTTGGAATAGAAATTCCACTAAATTATTATCCTGCCCCCGGTATGCGGCTATAATGTCTGCCCCATTATCACCAGAGCCACCGACTAGTTCGTTCACCTCCCAACCACTATGTAATAGTAATCGAGCAATACTCCTCTCGAATGCTTGCCAGGGACCCTTGGATAATCTCTCAGTTGAGAGAAATCCTTTCGAATCATTTATTAATGCTTCCATATAAAATTTCTATGCTTAAGCGATTCCTAATTATTTGTGATTTTAATTTCTTTGTAGCTTCATCCCCTTCTTTTGCTAAATCGTTCATGAACCAGTAAACATCTCCGAAATAATCGGAATATTTTTTTAATTGGTATTGTTTATTGTCATCATCTAATTCTGAATAAGGAAGATTCAATATTTTACCATCGTATATTATCTCTGGAAAATCTTCAATAAACTTAAACAAGTAATTCAAATCCATGTATTTTAAAAATTTTGTATTTAATAAGAAGAATTTAAGTTGATTAATTGTTTTACCTTCCAAATCGAGATGTCTTTTAATAAGATTCTTCTCTTCAGATTCTGATAGTACGGGTAATCGAGGCAGTAAAATTCCTTCACCGGAAATCAATTTATTTTGAATTTCTCGCATCAAACTACTTGCTTTAGTTACTAAATTCGTTACGCTTAGCATCGTCTCTGGGGCATATTTAGATTTTAATTCATAATAGATTCTAGTAATTGTCCACTCTTCACTATTATTTTTCATCATAGAATATTTGTTTGCAACCTCCATGAAAATTAGTTCCTCATACCCATCATCGAAATCTCTAAACATTGGATGTTGGTTGTTCAAATAAACATTAAATCTTCCGATCGATCCTTGTGGCTCAAAGATTACTGGCAAGTTAATTTCATTTTCTGGTGCAAAATCGATTAAAGTTAATTCAAATGGTTTTTCATCAATTAAAGATTCAAGATCAATTCGTAAAGTCTTCCTTAAAATTTTGTTACCTGGATATTTTTCGGCTCTTACTTCCGTAGTTGTTCGAGTGAAACTATTATCAGTCTCAACATTATCACTACCAGTTGGATTAAAAGGATCGAAACTCGAAGCGGTGCTTTTTAATTCTTTACTTATTTCCTCAAGCCATTTATCTTCATCCTGAAATTCAGGATCACCATCATAAAATTTTTGGCCCCAACTTTTTTGTCGTTTATAATCGGATTTCCCATCTTCTTTTGCAAACATCAAAGTTTTATGTCCGGGAGGATCAATTCTTCTATACCCTCGAAATAATGTACCTATTGGCGATAAGTTTAATCCTTCATAACCAAATGCATTACCAAGATTAGTTTGTAATGGCATTTCGCCTCTCAAATATTTTACTGCTAAAATCCAATTATGATCCTCTGTATAAAAATCATCCTTCGTATACTTAGGAACAATAAAATTAGCTTCTACTTGACCAACAATTCTACCGTTATATAATTCATTATCCCTTGGATACTCGGGATGAAATCTAAAATCATCTTTAGCTCTTTCATCCATCCAGTGAAAAAAAGATTTATCCAACTTTTTAAGAATCCTTCCATTACGGCTAATATCAATTCCGTAGTGATCAGGATCAGCAAACCGCTGAATGCCAACCCAACCTTTAAGAGAGATCTCTTTTTTAATTATGGAGCCAGTAGTTTGACAATTTGGACATTCAATATTCAAACTTGTTTCAACATCTTTTCCGATCCAAGACCTACAACTTTCGCAAAATAATTCTCTGTTTAACAAAACATTAATTCTTTGATATGCTGGGATATTGTCATGTCCAACCTTCACAGAAACCCTTTCGCTCCAGGTACAAAACTTAATTGGTTTTATTTCCTCATCATTAACTATTATATGTATGCCAAGTTCGTTGAAAATCCTTTCTGTATAAGCATTATTTAAATTTTCAATTATTTCTCTTTTCTTAAGAAGAGCTTCAGTATTACCTTTATAATTAAATATTTTAATCTCAGTTCCTGACTTTTTATTTTCGCTTTTAGGTCGGGTCAACTTTGGGCGGATAAATGATTTTTTGTGAACCATCTCTCTTAAGTCTATACTTACTCCAATTTCGATATTCATATCTTTAGTTGAAGTCCAAACCTCAACTGAATTTGCTAATCGTGCAGTTGCAACATTAAAACCCATGCCAAACAGGCCGATGTTTGATTGAGTACTCTTATTTGAAAATCCGGCACGTACTGCGTTTTCAAGTTGTCGTTCATCCATACCAGAAGCAAAGTCTTCAATAATAATTGGTTCATTATTTCTAATCTTTGATGGAGTTGGTAATTTCACTATAATTTTTTTTTGATCTGGTCCTAAATTTTGTGAACTAATAATAGCATCAATAGAGTTATCGATCAATTCGGCAATACACTGCCAACCTTTAAAGTTTAAGTCCCCTAATAATTGAAGTAATTGAGGACTTGGAGTTAAATCGAATGTTTCCATTATTTATTCTTTAATTTGTTTTTCAATGTATTCTTTCCAAAGTTCTTTGCAAATCTTATTCATATTTTTGTATCCATACAAACCGAACCTATCCAGGTTTCTAAACATAAGTAGTTGAGCTTCAACACTTCTTGTAGTCCTATTAAGTTTTTTTGCTAAAATTTGTATTTCCTGATTTGATTCATGTATTTTTAATTCTTTACTGTTGACATATAAGCTTAAGACTATCGACAATTCATCACGTGACCATTTTTGACCTGACTTCGCATTTTTTTCACCACCCAATATTCTCTTTAGTCTAACCATCAGTTTATAGTATCCAATATTTGATTTATTGTTTTACCTAGCTCATAAGCAAGCAATGGGGGTACTGCATTACCAACTTGCGTATATTGAGGGACTTCAAAACTTCTCTGTTTTCCTCCTGTTGTAGCTTTTGATCGAAATTCAAACCAATCGGGAAATGATTGCAGACGTGCCATTTCTCTCACAGTTAAAGTCCTGAGCTCGCTTATGGAATAATGACATAAATCATCAGGAATTGTCATCTGAGCTGGCGCTGGCTCGTCTTTTTTTATTGCTCTTTGGCTATGTTTTTTAGATCCGATATTCTTAAGATATTGTTCAAATGAAGATAAGTTTAATGGTTTTTCGAAGCCCTCCAGTCCATTTGAATTCACTAGGATGGCTTCATTTTTAATTGCTTCAAAAACTTTTTTAAAAGTATACTCACTCACACTTTCGCCTTGAATGACCTTGAGCGCATCAGTCCGCATACCATTAATTCTATTAAGTATCTGATATAATCTAAATCGTGCCCTAACTTTAAAAGTATGATTCCTATTTTCATGATTTTGAAGTATATCATAAGATTTAGCGTTTTTTGACCTAAACAGATGGTTTAACTTTATTGCGTACTTACTATTAATTTTCTTGATACTGTATTTCTGTGCTGTTGAACTAATATCAGCGATGGCAACTTCGGACGTAATAAAATTGAATTTCTTTTTTAATACTTTTGGCAATAAATGGCCATCAAACAATTCAACGTCCGATTCAATATCATAGACAGCTAAATCGTCAGTTGTGATATTATCAAGATTTTTTCGATTCCTTAACGCTTTGTTATAAAAATCTAACGAGTTCAATAAGATATTTTTTCTATACATCGGGTGGCTTTTACTTGATAATACCTTTTCAAATATGTCATTTCTAAATGCGAAAAGAATAAATCGTGGTCGATTTTGTGGAACGGAAAAATATTTTGAATTGAGCAGCATACAAATAGGGATATACCCTTCTAGTGCGAATGCCTTTGCAACTTCTAGCCAGGCATAATGCTTGATACCATCAACAGTGATAAAAGGAGAAAGTATCCCCTTAACATTTTCTAACAAAACTACTTTTGGTCTAATTAATCCAGCAAATTTCGCAAAAGACAATGGGAGTAAATTTTTATCATCTTCTTTTAATCTTTTCCCAGCTAAGCTGAAACCTTGGCAAGGAGGACCACCTGAAAGTAAGTCAATATCCTTATTTCGAAGTTGACGTCCAATACTTTTATTTTCATTTAAATATTTTAATAAATTATCAATATCACCTACGATTAGTTTGCTAGAAAAATCTGTTTTGTTATTTAAATCAGAATATTCTCCTTTATTAAAACTTAAAGGGTTTTCTTTTATTCTTTCTTTTAAATTATTTCTTGGAAAATTAGACTTAATCCACAATACCTTTTCCGATTTCAAATTATCACCACTCAGCCTTAACAAATCTTCCCCTAACAAGTTATAAGCAAATGTTTCACTAGCCATCGGGGATAATTCATTGGCAAATAATAATTCAAATCCAGATCTTTCAAGACCTAATGATAATCCACCACAACCAGCAAATAATTCAATATGTTTTCTATGAAATTTCAACGCTTGGGAGGTCCTGTATCCTAAAAAATTCTCTAAAATAAAAGATGAACTATTAACCCAATTCAATTTTAATTCGGATCAAATTGGTGATTTAAAAATATAAAATTGTCTCATTTAAGAGAAGTGTGTAGTAGAAGAATTTGTAATTAATTGGCATAAGAATCCTGTAATGACTTAATCATAATTACAGGAGGAATTATTTGTCCTGGGAAGAGTTATTCCCAATAGTAGCTGATCAGGCTTATTGGGCGGTAATGCGATACGATCCCAGACGGAAAGATAAAGTACAGGAACTAGTTTGCCAGTCGTTTGAAAAATACCAGAATGATCTCAGCAGAGGAAAAGAGATAAAGAAGCAGGATTACAAATGTTTCATCACTCAACGAGCAAAGGAAGTTGATCAAAGAAGTTTTTGTAAAAAGGGATTTGGTGGTACTTCAACTCTTGATGCCCTATCATTCTACAGAAGAAGACCGGATGTTGATACTGAAATAGTTGAGTTCGATGATTGGATGACGAGTAAACTTAAAAGCAGAGAATCTGTAGAAGAACAATTCTCATTCAACGTGGACTTCAAAGACTGGCAAGAAACTTTAAGCATACAGGAACACACCATACTGACCCACCTAATACAAGGATACAAAGCAAAAGACATTGCTGAAATCCTTCACATCACATATCAAGCCGTAAGAACCATCATCAGCAAATTAAAACAAATGTTTCTGGAATATTTTCGTCTGGAAGAATTCGCTTATCCTTAATCGCTTTTTGCGGTTGAGGATTTTTAAGTTAAAAATTTTTAAGAAACGGAGGATAAAATGGAAAGTATACAGATGATACGGATAGCAATGCGCCTCACGGAAGCAATAATTGAAATATTAAAAGAAGAATTAAATGGGAAGGAATTGAAACGCAATGAGAATCAACAGAAAAAAAGTAATAGGATACGCAAAGCTGGCAGGCAGAATAGTTTTTGAACTGGTGACGGTTGTAATTCTTAAACGATGGAAAGGAAAATGGCTTTGGAAATAAATTTTCTCGATGAACTTATTCAGCAGGCAGAACAGAAAGAAGAACAGCAGACAGAGGCATACTTTGATCTGCTGCTTCTTGCTGTAAAGAAGCTCAGTTCACAGATTGAGTACAACTTCCACGAAGCTGAGAAGGAATGTTCTATGATCAACAACTTCGTTCTTCATAAGAACACACAGCTTCAGGAACGCATTAAATGGCTTGAGCTTAAGCTTGAGGCATTTATCAGGGAAAGAGGAGAAAAGACAATCGCTCTTCCGAACGGAACACTTAAGATGCATAAGAAACCTGATAAAGTTGAGATCGAGGATCTTGAGCTGTTCCTAAAGAAAGCAAAACCCGAGATGTTAACAGTTGTTCCTGAGCAGGTTAAGCCTGATCTGAATAAGATCAAAGCTTACATTAAAACAAAACCTGTTCCTGCTGGAATAAAACTGATCGAAGGCAAAGAAGAATTTAGCTATAAACTAAACGGAGAAGAAAGTAATGGCAGAAAGAAAGAAACTGGAGCTCGAACTGAACAAGAGCCAGACCTTAGAGCTGTTGTTTGATGAACCGATTTCAGGACAAAGCAGATATGGTCCTTACTGGATGTACACACTGAAAGAACAGAGCGGTGAGGAAGTCCTGTTCTTTGCACCTGAAGAAGTAAACGAACAGATCAAGACCTTGAAGAAGGGTGACAGATTTGAGATAACCAAACTTGCCGAGCAGAAAGGAACAAAGATCGTAACGAAGTATGACGTTAAGATTAAACAGCAGATACCAACCAATAACAACCATCAGGTACAGAAAGACAATTACTTCGATGCGATGTTGTCGTCCTATCAGGATGCACTGAAGATTCAAGAGCAGCTTAATGGTATGGTTGATGTGAACAGGATAGCAATAACTCTGTTTATTGCAAGAAGTAAAATCACTCCCAACGGATACAATTAGGGAGTAAAATATGCCAGAAGAAATCTATGTGTTCATTGAAAACGGCAGAATTACAGAGATTAAAACTGAAACAAAGAATATCAAAATAATAATCATCAATCTAGATATACGAAAGAAAGGTGAAGAACCAATAATCGAGTTCTATGAAACAGAGCTAAAAAAAAGAGAGTTCTCACTAAACTGAAGGACTTGTTCAGACTGTTCAAACTTTAATGCCAGGCAACTTGTCTGGCATTTTTATTTATTTACAAAGGAGTTGCAATGAAATATTTATTTGCATTAGTGTTTTTACTCTTCATCAGCTGCAGTTCATCAAATGAAATAAGCTGGACTGAAGATAATGAATATGTTATCATTCTGCTGAATGAAATTAACCTGCAAGTTGAAACCTATTATGCAGAGATAACTCTTGAATCAGGTAGAAGAATAGCTATTGAACTTGGACTGCCAGATGAAGTTAGAAAGTTCAGAATAAAAAATAACTTTGGAAATTTTAATGATATCAAGCTGTACACCAATCTTGATCTGGAATAAGGAGGGTAAGCCTCCTTATAGCTCAAAAATTTCAGAAAGTTATTCGTGCAATTGGATTGAATGATAAAATTCATTTTCTTTGCGTCATTCTTTTGCTTCGTTGTTGGTTCAAAGAGGAGTTTCCTTATATGTGGTCAAAGAATTGTTAGGGCATGAAAATTTGATTACTACACAAATTTAATCACACTTGCTGAAACAGAATTTAAGGGAAGCGGTGAATTTACTTTAGGGATTGTAATTAATTCATACTTTTTAGGTTTACCAAGGAAAATGACCCTTTCTAAACTTAATAAGCTAACTAAATTACTCTGTAATTTTCCTAATGTTTTGTGACCGATATTCTTTTCTTTCTTAAGTTCGTCATAATTAATGTTTAATAGATCATAAATGATCTTGAGTTTTTTCTTTTCATTGATGTACTCATTGATTTTCTTTGGTATTTCGATACAAGATAAATCTTTATAGACAAAATTGAAGTTTAATCTTGTGGTTCTAAAAAATCCCTTAATGAAGGGAAAATATGTAACCACAATGTTACCTTCAAATTCTAAATTTCTAAAAAAGTCTCTCATATTGTCTAAATGATCTATAATTATTTTTCGTGATTCTACAATTGTTCTTATTCCAATATTTCTGCAGCGTATGATTTTACTTAATTTAGTATTTAATAATTTTTCCAAAGATACAATACCTTGTTTATGAGCAAAACACTTTAATCTGAATGGCAAATCAATGCTATTTATTTTTATTTCTGTCAATAAGGTATTTTTTAGGGTAATGGCATCCTTCTCACAAAAAAAATTTGATCTTCTTACAAGTTTAACAATATCTTCAAAGCTATTAATTCCGGTAGTATCCATTTTAACTTCTCACTTTTTAGAGTATTCTGAACCTTCCATCTAAAAAATCATTTGGATTATTCGGATCAAAGTATCCTTCTTCTTTATCTGCATATGCAGCAGGATTATTATCAAAAACTTTTTTGCAGGTTACACAACAGAAATAATATTTCTCGTTTTTATAAATACTCATACCTTTTGCATCGTCTATATTAATTCTTTCGCCACACACAGGGTCTCTTTCCCAATCAACTTTATTAGGATTTTTCTCACCCTTTTTGTTTTCAGGAATGCTATCAATATACTTATCCATATTTTTATCGAACTCCTCTTTACAAGTCTCACAACAGAAATAGTATTTCTCACCATTTACTTCACTTACCTTACATCCTTCAGTAGTTATTAGGTACATCCCGCAAACAACATCACGTATAAAATTTTTTTGATTCATTTTATCATCTCCTTTTTATAGAGAAGGACTGCAAAAGAATTTCATTGCACAATCAATTTGCCCTTTACCATCCCCATTCCACACTGAAAACCATATTCACCTGGTTTATCAATTTTCAATTCAACCGGAATAGTTTTGTATGGTGTAAGTGTTGCTCTTTTATTGAAATCCGAAAAAACGACTTCTTCTGTGCAGGCAGCAGTTTCTTCTCTTATGAAATTTAATTTAATTGGTTTGCCTGTTTCAAAAATTAGAACATCAGGTGTGTATCCACCTTTCACTTTTATCACTGCTTCCTGAATTCCGCCTTCTACAGATTGGACTTTTACAGCTTTCTTTTCTGAGAACCAGAAATACCAGGCAACCCAGATTGATAATCCAAGTCCACCAATTATTACTAATATTTGATCAAGCGCCATTTTTATTCTCCTTACTTCAATTTTGGTTTAAATCTTCTTAAACGATTTGCATTTGTTACAACAGTTACAGAACTAAATGCCATAGCAGCACCTGCAATAAGTGGTGAGAGTAACAATCCCAAAAACGGATAAAGCAACCCGGCTGCGATAGGTATTCCCAGTCCGTTGTAAAAGAATGCACCGAAAAGATTTTCTTTTATATTTTTCATCGTAGCTTTTGAAAGCTGAATTGCAAGCACAACACCTTTAAGACTTCCTTTAATTAAAGTAATATCAGATGCTTCGATTGCAACGTCAGTTCCGGTTCCGATAGCCAAACCAATATCTGCCTGAGCTAATGCTGGTGCATCATTTATTCCGTCACCAACCATAGCAACTATCTTTCCTTCATTTTGCAGTTTCTGAACATTGAACGCTTTATCTTCCGGCAAAACTTCCGCGAGAACTCTATCAATACCAACCTGCCTGCCGATTGCATTTGCAGTCCTTGTATTATCGCCGGTTATCATTACTACTTCCAATCCCATTTTTTTAAGTAATGCAATCGCTTCTTTTGAATCCGGTTTAATGGTATCTGCAACAGCAATAATTCCAGCAGCTTTATCATCTATTGCAATAAACATTGGTGTTTTACCATCATCAGCAAGTTTTATACTTTTTTCTTCCAGTTCACCAAGATCTACAGAAAATTTTTTCATCATCTTTAAGTTGCCAAGAAATATTTTCCTTCCATTAACATTTGCTTCAACTCCGTGGCCGGGAACTGCATTAAATTCCTTCGGATCATTGAGCGTTAGATTTTTATCATCCGCTCCTTTCACAATTGCCTCTGCCAAAGGATGTTCCGAAAATCTTTCAACACTTGCACTAAGTGCTAACACTTCATCTTCTTTAAAACCATTAGAAGTAATTACATCAGTAAGCGATGGTTTTCCTTCTGTTATAGTTCCTGTTTTATCTAAAACTATTGAATCTAATTTTTGTGCAGTTTCTAATGCCTCACCACTTCTGATTAGAATTCCGTTCTCTGCTCCTTTACCAACTCCAACCATTAATGAAATTGGTGTTGCTAGTCCAAGTGCACACGGGCAGGCAATTACAAGAACTGTAACAAAAACGATTAAAGCATAAATTAATTGCGGAACAGGACCAAATACATACCAGATAACAAATGAAAGAATCGCAAGAATCATTACTGTTGGAACAAAATACCCGGAAACATTATCCACCACTCTCTGGATTGGGGCCTTTGAACTTTGGGCTTGTTCAACCATCTGAATAATCTGAGCAAGAGCAGTATCCTTTCCAACTTTTGTTGCCTTAAATTTGAATGAACCGGTTTTGTTTATAGATGCACCAATTACTTCATCGCCAATATGTTTCTCAACCGGTATTGATTCTCCCGTAATCATTGACTCATCAACTGTTGAAGAACCAGCTGTAATCTCTCCGTCAACCGGTATTTTTTCGCCAGGTCTTACAATTATTATATCATCAAGAACAACTTCTTCAATAGGAATATCTAGTTCTTTTCCATCACGCAGAACTCTTGCAGTTTTTGCCTGAAGCCCGATTAACTTTTTAATAGCTTCTGAACTTTTTCCTTTTGCTCTTATTTCCAATGCCATCCCAAGAACAACTAGAGCAACAACTACAAACACAACATCAAAAAAGACATCGGCTAATTCTTCAGAAGGAAATATTCCGGGAAATAAAACAGCGACTGCAGAATAGAGCCAAGCGGCAGAAATTCCGGTTGCAATTAATGTGTGCATATTTGCCGATCTGTTTTTGAAAGCAGCCCACGCCCCTGTATAAAATTGCGAACCCGACCAAAACATAACCGGCAAGCTTAATAAGCCAAGCCCTATCCAAATGTAAGTAAGCAGCTCAGTTCCTTTTTGAAATTGTTCCGGTAATCCCCATAAATCTGGATAGCTGAAAAGAATTGCAGGTAAGGAAAGAATAGCAGCAAAAATAAATTTACTCATCAAAGTTTTATATTCTTTTTCACGTGCAAGCTGGTTTTCATCAACGGGTTCGGCGGTAGTCTTTTCCTTTTCTTCTGCTTTTTCCATTTTAACACTTGCGGTATCAAAAGTTTTATAACCAAGTTTTTCTATTACATTTTTTATTTCATTAATACATACCAGACCGGGAATGTAATTTATAATTGCAGATTCAGTTGCTATATCAACACTTGCAGAAATAACACCGCTTTTCTGTTTCAGCTCTTTTTCAATTTTTGAGACACACGATCCGCAATACATTCCTCTTATTCCTATTTTCAGAGTTGATTGTCCTGTCTGATAGCCGGCTTTTTTAATTGCCCCGATTATCTCTTCAGTATTTGTCTCACCGTTCATATATTCAACGTGTGCCATCTCTGTTGCATAATTAACACGAGCTACTCTAATACCAGGCAACTTCTTTACTTCTTTTTCAATTGTATTTACACACGAAGTGCAGTGCAAACCATTTATTGGTAAAGTAAGTTTCTCTATTCCATCACTAGTTGTTCTATATGACGGCTCAACTTTATTCATCTTTTCAATGTAACTGTTCGGATCGAGGGCAAATTTATTCTGACAGTTTTCAGAACAGAATTCATATCGTTTACCGTCCAGATCAATATAATATTCCGAGGGTGTCTTCACCTCCATTCCGCATACAGGATCGTGTACCATTTTATCAACTTCCTTTCATTAATCTGTTATTTGTTTTTCTGGTGATGAGATTCGTGTTTTGATTTGTTCTTTGTCGAATCCTTCATCATATCGTGTTTCATCATTCCCTCCATCATTCCTTCACCGTGCATCATCTTCATCATCATCTTATGCATTTCAGGATTATTCATCATCATCTTGCACATCTGCATCATTCCTGTTGAATCACCTTGCGTATGTTCCATCATTTTATCCATCATCTGCATTCGCATAGTGCTGTCGTCAGCAATTTTGTCCATGCATTTCTGCATATTTTCATCCTGCATCATCATTTTGCTTTCTTTCTTTTCTATCGGTTTTTCCTGTGCATTTATCGAAGTCGCAAATGTGAAAAGAAAACCAAGAATAAATACTGCGATCAAATTTTTTTTAAGCATTTTATCACCTTTTAATTTTAGTTTATTGATTGTCGTTTTAAATATGACAATTGAGATGCCATTAAAAAGTTGTTATTATGGCAGATAACAAAGGTTTTCAGCTTTGGAAATTTAAGATATTTAAAAATATTTAAATATGTTAAGCGTTTAGATGAAAATAATTTTGGTTATTCGCATATCTTAAATCTGAAACAATTTGTATTTAACCAATATTTATTTCTATTTCTACTTTTGTCCAGGTTTGATTCTATGTTTAAGCAAGACTATCAACGGCTTTTTTTAGCTTTGTTCTTATTTCTTGTGCAATTGAAGAAAGATTAACATTATCCACAGCTTGCATCGATGATACCGGATCAACTGCAGCCACTTCTGTTTTGTTTTCCGATTGTTCGATTACAATTACATTACAAGGCAGCATCGTTCCGATCTTATCTTCTGCTTGTAGTGCTTTGTAAGCATAAGGTGGATTACAGGCACCAAGAATTTTGTATTTCCTAAAATCAACATCTAATTTTTTCTTTAAGGTCTCCTGCACATCAATTTCAGTTAAGATACCGAAACCCTCCTGTTTAAGAGCAAGTTCTGTTTTGTGAAGTGTGCTCTCAAAACTATCTTTTACAATTTTACTAAAATAGTAAGTCATTTTTTTCTCCGATTTTATATTGAAATTTATTTCTTGTTATGTATAATGAACATTCTAAGAATATCATACCATAAATATCTAACCTGGTAAGAATGAAACCCGCAATTAACTATATTATTTTGGGTATTTCGATTTATGTTAAAACCAAACAGCCTTAAAGTCAAAGGGTTAAGTAAATCCATCAGTGCTCCAATTATTTTGGTATCACTTCTGACGTGTTCTAATAGAATTATTTTCCCATCATCTTTGCAGATTCGTTTAATTTCTCTCAGCCCTTTAATAGGATCCGGGACAGAACAAAAAACATAAGAGGCAATAACTGTATCGAAAGTATCGGCTTCAAAGTTAGTCGCCTGAATATCTGTTTGCATAAATTTTGTGTTTGGTCTGTTACTATATTTTTTTATTGCTTTCGAAAGCATTCCCTCGCTAAAATCAATTGCTGTTAAGTCAATATTATCAGGATAATATTTGATATTTTTCCCGGTACCTACTCCGACTTCCAGCACTTTACCGCTGCAATGTGCTACTAGATCTTTCCTCCATTTACCCAAAAATATTTCCATAGGCAATTCAAAAAAATCATAGAATTTTGAATATCTATTATATCTATGTCTTATAACCTGAGTGTTATTAATTTCTTTCATTCTATATCAATACATTTAAAAATTCAATCTAAACTTCAGTTATTCTTTATTTTTTTAAACATCAACGCATATTGGTAAAATAATAAAATAGATGTGCTTGACAATTTTATCATGCTCATTAGTTTTGATAATAATGCTGATGTCCCTGTTCTTTTTTCTCATTTCTTTCTTGTTGTGATTCATCATTTTGCTGTCTGTGTTCTTTATGCGAACCATGTGAATGCCCACCGCAGCCGCCCATTCCACCGCCGCCGTGAGCGCCGTGCCCTCTATGCATAAAAAACATTATTGCTGCAAATATGATTATGTATATTAATGTTTCAGACATTTTCTCATCTCCTTTATCAAACTAACTGAAATTCATTATTATCTTTTCTAACTCACTTTTGATACAAAAATCTGATCTCCTTTTAAACTTACATTGTACTGAGTTAATGGTCTTGGCGGCGGTCCCGATATATTAATTCCATTTAAATTATAATGCCCATTGTGGCAAGCACACCAAATATGCTGAAAATCATCCCGATATTGTACAGTGCATTCTAAGTGAGTACATATTGCAGTAAATGCCCGTAATTCTCCTTGCGGTGTATTTATAAGAATTCCGGGTTTATTACCGAAACGAAAGATTTTTCCGCTGTTTGGTTTTAGTTCTCCTACTGTACCAGCTATCACTGAGGTTGGGATTGGCTCAGAAGATTTAGGTGGGATTAAAAACTTCACAACCGGGTACATAACGGAAAAAGCAAATGCTGTAAAGCTTCCGCCAAGAAAGAATTTAAGAAAATTTCTTCTTGTTCTATTATTATCATTTTTTTTCATTTTATAATCTCCGATTCCAACTAACCTATATCTGATGATGCGTGCGCAAGCTTACCGTGCCGGCACCAAACGCAATCGCAGTGCTCGTGCATACACTGTTTATCTATCAATCTTGTTTTATACCATCTCTGTGCAATCGGATAAATTAATCTTTTGCTGAACGAAGTATTGTAATGTTTTCTTAAAGCGGGAATAACATCATCAAGAGCTTCCATTTTTTTAAGCAAATATGAATATCCCTTATTGTATAAGTGAGCAAACAGCCATCTGTTTGCCAGAGAAGTTTGAAGTTTTGGATAAAGATATGCTTTGCAAAGCTCATCATAATTATTTCTTTCAATAATGCTTCTTGCGGCATAATAACCGGAAAGCATTGCATACTTAATTCCAAATCCCCAAAGTGCATCCTGGAATCCGGCATTTTCACCAACATATAATATCCTGTTATCTTTAGAAATTTTAGGCTCATTGAAGAAGTTAACAAACCCACCAAACTCCTTTGGTTCAACAATATCAATGTCTATTACTGAATTTAATACACGCAGCGCTCTATCATAGTATAACTTTTCATTCTTAAAATCTTCAAACATACAGGTCGCAAACGTTGCTTTTCCATTGTTTACTAATAGGTAAGCATAAGCTTTTGGTGCAATTTTATTGTTAATGAAACCTATAAACTGATTTTTGAGTGATGTTTTAAACACCATCCCTTTTGCAATTGCATCTGCTGCTTTTGGTCCTGTGCCAACTATTGCAGCTTGACTATCTACTGAATCTAATTTCCTGCCCCAAAGAATATTCACCCCCGCATCTTCAGCTTGCCTTCTTAATCCCTGATCAAGTGAATTTCCGTTTGACCCTCTTTCAACTAAATAGAAAAGCGAACGGGATGTTTTTACCTGAATCTTTTGAAGTTTTGGTCCATAAAATAAGCCATCGCTTCCCGAATAAGGATGACACAAGAAATTAATTTTGATGCCGATCCGGCTTAATACTTTCAACGTATCTTCTTCATCAGACCAATTCTCCAGCCCCTGGAAATCACCGTTAAATCTTAATCCTACATCATTGTTTTGTTCAAATAAATTAACATCGTAGCCATTTTTAGCCAGAGAAATCGCTGCTGTTAAGCCACCCGGACCGGCACCCACAATTGTTATATTTTTGTTACTGTTCATAAACAATTTTTTTAAGTTTAAATAACATAAAATCATACACTCATACATTCATACTTTGGATGATTGAATGATTGAATGTTTGTATGGATGTATGAATTTTATTTTGTCTGCATCAAACTTTTAGTGATGGTGATGTTTATGCTCATTTCCATCGTCTTTTTTAATATACTTTTCAGGATTGTTCTGAAACTGAACCATACAAAGTGCACTGCAGAAGTAGTACGTCTTGCCTTTGTATTCGTACTTTTCCGCTTTGGAAATATCTTTTATTTCCATTCCGCATACAGGGTCGTGTGTCATAATGTTTTTCCTTTCTATTTTTAATTGATCTATTTGTGATTTCAATCCATTACAAAACAAAATCAACTTTATTACCTTCAGCAGTTTTCATCAGCCAATCTTTAGAAGCATCTGTCATTGAATTTGTATGCGATAATATTTTAGCAACATCATTGATAAAAAATTCTGCAATGGGTTTAGTAGAAAAAATTGCTGGTTCTTCGAGGATGTATTTATTTACCATAAGATGTCCTAAAGAATATTCAAGGAACTCCATTTCAAAGCCAAAATATTTTCCGATTGTTAAAAACATTGTTTGTTCATCTTCATTCCCGCAATTATTTTTTCTGATTATTGCTGCAAATCCTCTTAAGAATTCACTGCGGTCTTTATAAGCTATTTTATCTATATTCATTTTACTCTTCCAGTATTTAATTCGGTGTTACATTTGAACGCTCAAAAAGCTGCTGCCATTTTCCTTTTACCGGAATAAACATCGGCACATTTTGCTTGTATTCGGGATATGCTTCTCCAAACTTTTCAATTGTCTTCTGTTCTTCCTTTCGGGCGAGCCGGTAATACGCATATATAATAATAGGAAACAATCCTACGGAGAATAATGTTGGCCAATGAACAACACCTTCCCCGAAAAGCGCGATAAATAATCCAGTATATTGAGGATGTCTAACTATACTGTATAATCCACTGGTTGCAAGCCGGTTTTCCTGATGAGCTTTGTAAAGTTCCCGCCATCCTTGCAGAAAAATACCAAAGCCCAAAAAGAGTAAAATATAACCGGCTATCATAGAGATCATCATACCAGTTTCACCAACACCCAACAAAGTGGACCACAGATTTGCATTTAAGTAAGTACGATCTAATCCAAAGAATCTGACAAGTAGGTATATTGTAAGTGGAAAGCCATACATCTCTGCGTACAATGCAATAATAAAAGCTTGTATAAGTCCTGCGCTTGTCCATTCCCGCCACGTTTTGGGTGCGAGATACTTGTATAACAGCCAGGATGCTATTACAATAAAGATGAGTGCAAGTGCCCATGCACCTGAATGTTCAATACCTCTTTCCATTTCGTAACTCCTTTAAATTATTTTCGCTTAATAAATGATCTCATATCTATTACAATACATAAATTATTTGCAGCAGCCGTGTCCGCTTTTATGACTATGGCTTTCTTTATGATTAGGATGATTATGATTATTTGATATTGTCTGTGGTTTTGGTTTTCTTGAATTAAAATAAGCATAAGCTCCAAGCCCCACTACTATTGCTAATATTATCCAAAGCATTTAAAGTCTCCTTTCTTGATTAGATTGAATATCCCAAAAGGCAAGCCAAAAGAAATGTTTAATTTTTTTGAGAATAATGGAACATTCCCCCAAGTTGGTTTTTAAAGAATTTAAATTCTATTAAATATTTTAATTGAAAGAGTTAAGAAAAAAATAGAAGAATAAAGAATATGAAAAGCAATAAATATTTTTAAATCTGTTTGCGTCTTTTTCGCCCTCACTTTTAAATATTTTAGGATAGGTGTATAAAAACACTTGACTCCGTACTATACTACAGATATTATATTTGTATTAAGTGAAAAATAGGTTTAGAAATGAAACAATATAAAGTTGGCGAGATTGCCGAAAAAGTTGGCGTGAATGTCGAGACTTTACGTTATTATGAAAAAATAAAACTGATGCCTAAACCTAAGCGTAAAGAGTCACGCTACCGTTTTTACGATGAGCTGGATTTAAAGAGATTATCATTTATAAAAAGAGCAAAAGAGCTTGGTTTCACATTAAAAGAAATAAAGGAATTGTTGAATCTAAAAATTGAATCAACTGCTACTTGTGGAGATGTAAAACACTTAGCCGAACATAAATTAACGGACATCGAAGAAAGAATAAATGACTTGAAGAATATAAAAACCGTTTTGGTAAAATTAATTAATCAGTGTGTTTGCGAAGAAGTGTCAACAGAAGAATGTCCGATTCTTGAAGTAATAGAACAGAAAATTAAATAGCTAAGGTGATTATTATGGAAACAAATAAATTTTTCAGAAACAGCGCAATAGTAACGGCAGTACTTGCATCGCTCTGCTGTATTACACCTGTATTAGCAGTATTAGGAGGATTGAGTGGTATTGCATCTACATTTTCTTTTCTTGAGCCACTCCGTCCTTATTTTATAGCATTTACAACAATTATTCTTGGTTATGCTTTTTACAATGCATACAAACCTAAGAAAAAAGATGAGATAGAATGTGCTTGCGATGAGGATAAAGTTGATACAAAAAAAAGCTTTATTAATTCTAAATCATTTTTATGGATAATTGCAGTGATTGCAGTTGTTTTAATTACATTTCCTTATTACTCACAAGCGTTCTTCCCGGAACCTCAAAGTATATTATCTACAAATTCAAATCACATAATAAAAGCTAAACTGGAAATTGAAGGAATGACCTGCACAAGCTGCGAACAATCTGTTGATTATGCTCTTAAATCAGAAAAAGGTGTTTTGAGCGCTGAATCATCTTATAAAACCGGAATTGCTTATGTTCAATATGATGCTACAAAAATTCAACCGGAACAATTGAAAAAAGCAATCGAAAATAAAGTTGGATATAAAGTTAAAACGATTCAAACAATTGACGAAAAACAAAATTAAGTTGGAGTGATAATGAGTGTTCGAATAACAGAATTAAAAATTAGCGGAATGACTTGTGACCATTGTGCCCAAACAATAGACAAAAAGGTAGCTCAATTAGAAGGAATAATTTCTAAAAAAGTTAATTTCCCAGAAAATAAAGGAGAATTCAAGTTTGATTCAGACAAAGTATCGAAATCTGAAATTATAGATGCCATAAATTCTATTGGTAATTATAAAGTAGTTGGTGAGATGGAATCGAATAAAAATAATTCGACTCATTATGATTTGATTATCATTGGCGGAGGTTCTGCTGCTTTTGCCGCTGCAATTAAAGCAAGCGAACTTGAGAAAAAAGTTCTGATGATAAATGATGGCTTGCCTATTGGCGGTACGTGTGTAAATGTAGGATGCGTGCCATCTAAAACTTTAATAAGAACAGCAGAACAACTTCACATTGCCAACCATCCAAACTCTTCTTCAATAAAATCTGGTGATAATAAAATTAATTTTAAGGAAGTTATCCTACAAAAAAATGAATTAGTTGAAGAGTTAAGGCAACATAAATATATTGATGTTCTAAAAGATGATCCCAATGTTACAATTCTTAAATCTCACGGAAAACTAATTGATAGAAATACAGTCGAAGCAGAAGGCAAAAAATATTCTGCAGAAAATATTTTAATTGCAACCGGCTCAAACACATTTGTGCCAAATATTTCCGGCTTAAATGAGATTAACTATTTAACAAACGAAACATTGTATGATTTAGAAGAACTTCCTGAGCATTTGATTATAATCGGTGGAAGATATATCGCTTTGGAAAATGCTCAGATGTTTGCACGTCTTGGTTCTAAAGTTACAATTCTTCAACGTTCATTTAGAATTCTTCCAGACGAAATGCCGGACATAACTGAGACGCTCAAAGAATTCTTAGAAGAAGAAGGCATTAAAATTAAAACCGGTGTGAAAATAAAATTTGTTGGAAACAAAAATGGAAAAATTTCTGTGAATGTTTCAGTTAAAGATGAAGAAGAAATCATTGAGGGAACACATATTTTTGTTGCAACTGGCAGAAAAGGAATTACTAAAGGTTTAGGATTAGAAGAATTACGAATGGAATTTCACAAGCGATCATTTATTAAAACGAATGAATATATGCAAACATCAATTCCAAATATTTATTCAGCTGGCGATGTAACTGGTGAATATTTGTTTGTCTATTCCGCTGCTTATGAAGGTTCTTTGGCGGTTTCAAATATGTTTGGTGAAAGTCCAATTAAAAAAGATTATTCTGTTTTCCCGTGGGTCATATTCACCGATCCGCAAGTAGCTGGTGTTGGGATGGATGAGAATCAAGCTTATGAAAACAAAATTGACTATGAAGTATCAACAATTCAACTTAAAGATGTTCCCCGTTCGCTTGCAGCGAGAAATACAAAAGGATTTATCAAACTTATTCGCAACAAAGAAAATGATAAATTAATCGGAGCAAGAATCTTAGCTTCAGAAGGTTCAGAACTTTTAATGGAAATTTCTCTTGCAATCAAATACGGAATTACAGTAAAAGAATTAAAACAAATGTTTCATCCTTATTTAACTTTATCGGAAGGAGTTAAAATTGCAGCAATAGGTTTTGATAAAGATGTTAAGAAGCTTAGTTGTTGTGCAAATTAAATTTATAGATTTTACTCTTGACAGACACCCCAGCCAAAATCTATATTGATTTTAAGAATTCAGATCAGTTACAATGACAATAAGCCAAAGAGAAAAAAAGGAAATCGTAAAACGCTTTCACTACATCAAAGGTCAGCTTGATGGCATTGAAAAGATGCTGAATGATGACCGGTCTGTGAAAGAAGTTTACACACAATTAAAGGCAGTTGAAAAAGCATTACATCAGGCAATATATGGTGTGTTTGACGACCAGCTTAAAAAACATTTTGCCGAAGTGCTTGCTGAGCGTCTTTCTTTATGTCCCGGAGATTGCGATGATGCTGAACGTCTCCAGTTTTTGAAAAATGAGTTTGCCAGGCTAAACCTAAAAGAAATAATTGATGAACTTGCCTGGCTGCGTAATTCATTAAATAAAATAAAACCCATTAATATATCTATTCCAAAGGAGGTGAAATAGTAATGAAAAGAAAACTTATGCTTTTTCTTGGCATATTGGGAATAACCATAAGTTCACTTGCATTCACAGGCTCAAGTTCGCAGGTTAACAATAACGAATGTCCGCTAAGAGGAACACTTGAATGTCCCCAATTTCCTTCTTGTTGTGAGTAATTTGATTATGGAAATTCATCCCTTCGGGAAAAGCCCGATTAAAACAAGTCGGGCTTTTCCTCTTACTTAAACTTAATGCACCTGTTTGTTTTGCATCGAAGATAAGACTGCTAAAACAATTATAACAACATAAAGTGCTCCTGCAGCATAATGCACAAAACTATATCCCGATAGTATTGCAATTGAAATTGTAAAAATTGAACCGATAAAGCCTGCTATCCCTGAAATACTTAACAATACTGCAATCCCGTTTCTTATTTTGTATTCATTCATTTCTGCTAAAAGCAAAGGGAATGGTATGCCAATTAATATTGCCGGGATAAAGACAAGAATAAAGAGATAAAATTCAGGCACCCCTGCTTCTAAATTGGGCAATATTAAAAAAGCATTTACAGCAAGAATTAATATTATGCTTATAACACTTGAGCCTATCAGCCTGATACGTTCTTTCTTAATAAAGTTTGAAAGATAGCTGCCGATTCCATTCCCTAGTAGAAATGCAAACAGCAGCAGTGAAAAAGATTTTAATGGATTGTTCAATTGAATATTCAACGCCTGGAAGAGATATGATTCACTAAGTATGTAAGTAAAGCCTAATAGAAAAGCTACAATGGTTAAGGTTCTTAAATTTTTCCTGCTAAGTTCAGTTTCCTTATGAGTATTGATGCTCATTCCCCATTTTTTTTTGAACATATAAACTGATAAAAACAATAAAGTAATTCCTGCAAAAATTAGAACATTCAAATTATCAGGCAGCCCTAATTCGTAATTGAAAAAGAATGGAGAGTTATCTGTAACCGGGTGAAGATTTATAGAGGCTTTTCTTGTTAGTTCGTGAAAATCGTATTTGTTGTTTGAAACATCGTGCAAAACATTATCAAACATATTCCACTCAATTTTCTGGCCTTGTACAACTGTATCAATCTCAATTTGCTCTACAAAAGGAAAGAACGAAACACCTCTGTCAAATCCGGCTTGATGTGAAATAAAATGTCTTTGCTCTATTTCATTTTTAGTGAAAGGTGTTTTCTTAATTACGAGCAAGGGCATCATTCCCTGGTCTGCAACGTAAAAGTATTTGGAAGCTTCGGAATTACTTATTCCGGATTTGTTTTGTAAATCCAGATAGTTTGAAACAATCTTGTAAGTTTCTTCTCTGTTGTGTGTAGTGAAAACTATTCTTCCTTCGGCGGTTAGTATATGTAGATAATCTTCTAATGCTTCCTCAGTGAATAAATAATTCTCTGTTAGATTTACAAAATCTGTTGAACGCCCCCCTTTTGTTATTGGAATTGTAAGAAATATTAAATCATACCTGCCTGTCCGGTAGGCAGGTTTGTTTCTGGAATTCCTCACAAAGTTCCTTCCTTCACCAACAATTACATTGATGTTAGGTTTTCCAGAAAATGTAGATTTGTTGTACTTCTTCATAAATTCAACAAAAGTAGGATTAACTTCTACGGCATCTATTTGCTTAGTGCTGCCAAAGTAAGCAGCAGCGATATCAATGCCTCCACCTGGACCAATAATCAGCACAGAATCTTTTTCATTATCTTTTAAAAAATTAAATTCAAAAAACATATTTGAATGCATCAAGGTATGAAATAATTTTTCTTTATCTTTTTCCAATTCAGAAATGCTTACAACCTGAGTTCCAGCAGCGCCATCAATAAACATTGACATTGAAGTTGTGGAATCGGGATAATAAAATTTTACGAGGTCAGTTCTTCCAAATGAATTCCATTTACTTTCAACAGTGGCTGTTTTAACAGATGGATTGCTTTTTAATCTCATCAAATCTTTTTCAGATGATTTGGCAATATCTATTTCAACATAGGGAGTTAATAAAATCAGATAAAGAGAAACAAGCACAACAGAAGCTGTTGTTAGAATAAATCCTTTTCTTTTAATTAGCGGAAGGGAGAGAAATGAAGCAACTGAAAAGACAATAAGAATTATTGCAAGAGATTGAACAATGCTAAATGTGTTTAGTAAAAATAGTCCTAATAGTGAACCTCCGGCAGCTCCAATCAAATCGAGTGCATAAAGTGTTCTGATTTTATCTCCATTTGATTGAAATATAGAAGCTGTGATAATTCCGACCAAAAAGAAAGTAACACTTGCAAGAAGGATATATAAAATTAAACCAACTGAGCCGCTGCCAATGCTTTCAACTGAAGGCAAAATAAAAATGGCAGCAAGACTTAAAGGAAACAGCAATTGAAGAATTATAAAATAATTTGAATATGATAAAGAGTTTTTTGCTGCCAGGCGTGAAGCATAAAGCTGTCCTAAAGCAAGGGCGAGTATTGCAAAAGCAATAATTATAAGAACAAAATGATATGCAAGCACGTATGAAAATATTCTTGCGAGAATTATTTCAAAACTTAAAGTAGAAAGGGAGAGAAGAAATATTGTCCAGTATGGTTTTACCTCTTTTGTCATTTTAGTTATCCTTAATCATTTATTTGCTTAGGACTGACTCTTTTATCAAACCAGTGGTAAAAAACCATAAAGAAATAACCCATCACCCAGCCCCATAAAAACGAAACTGCAATTCCTCCAATAGTATTGATTAGGCTAACAGAATTAAAAAATGGAATGAGCGGTTTGATTAGTGTAGAATAATCTTCTCCACCAAAAATCATCTTTATTGCTGCAAGAATAAAAATAGCCGCTGCAAATACTCCGGTTGCAACTCCAAAATATTTTTCGTCATACTTCTTTCCTCTCGACACTTCAACTGAAGAATTATCTTGGGAAGCAAGTTCTTTCTCAGATTTTTTTAATTCGGATTTTTCAAAAAAGTTTAGTGTTTTAGAAAAGATGAATGCAGTGTATGCACTGTAAATCAGTATAGCTCCAATGCCAACCAGATAGCTGATAAAATTTAATCCTGTAAAGCCGGGAATAAGCAGCTTCCATAAACCAAGCATTTGATATTCAGCGGGAACAATTAAATCATATATTAAGCAAAGGGTAAAAAGAATAGAAACATAAACAACAAATGTTAAGAATAGAGTTTTAAATCTTACAATAACTGGTTTTACTTCTATCTTATGCTCACTTACTTTTTTTCTTGCTAAAAGATTATAGGCGGGAACAACAATATAGCCAATTAAATATGAGCCGAGAGAAACTTCAAGCAAACCAATTATAATGCTTAATGAATCTAATCCACCGAACCAGGGAAGAATTATCTCCCATATTTTGTGCATATGCCAGAAGCCATCAATACCAAGACTTCCAAGAATAAGCTTAACACCAATGCACACCACGTAAAAAACCGTAAAGATGTAAAACAATGCACTTGCTATCGGATATGGTTCTAACTTTTTCATAGCTAATTAATCTCCATTGTCATTTAATTATATTGTTAATAAACTTTTTGGGATCTTTCTCGAATTCAGACTGGCAAAGCGGGCAGCAAAGGTAATATGTTTCTTTCCCGTATTTTATCTTAGCATAAGCTTTGTTTGGATTTATCTTTCTACCGCAAACAGGATCCCTCAAAGAATTGCTTTTGTTATTCACTTTTGCACCGTAATGTTTTATTTTTAAAATGTTCTAATTAGAAAAAGACAAGATGTGTGCCCTAAATCATTTTTGTTAAATTAACGTTAAAGCAACGATTGAAGAAAAAAAGATTTAAGAAGTTTAAAAATATTTAAAGATTTTAATAATGACTTTTATATTTACTTACATAGCATTACTGTTAACCCACTCAATCTTCGACCTTGATTTAACTCAGACTATTTTTCTTGCATCCACATTGCTTGCCGCCATAGGATTAATAGTAATTATATATTCGAGAAATCGTGAGTCTGTTAAAAACCGGTTGTTCATTTTGATTCTGCTTTTAGTGATTGGCTACTTAATATCTCACGCATTTCATTTTTTGATAATGCATTCATCGAATGTTACAATACTTGATAACTCCTGCCATTCGTTTCTGCTGATGATTATTGTGGCAGTTACTTTTTTTACGTGGAACTTTCCCGAACCCCGCAGAATTGGTGTTATTAAGAGTATGCTCATAATAATTCCCTCTGTTATTCTTTTGGGTTTATTATGGACCGGATATTTCATTGAAGAATCACACGCTCACGAGCATTCATTCACTGTTAAATATTCTTCACTTTATCCGGTATTTTTATTATGGTATGCTTTGCTTGTTGCAATAAACTTTTACTGGTTGATTAAAAGGTATAACACGGAAGAAAATTCGATTCAGAAGAAACAAATTCTTTTGCTGTTCTTAGGTTTAATCATAACAAATCTTGCATCTTTTATATTTGGTTTATTCCTTCCCTGGTATCTCGGTTTTTATTACTTAGTGGAAATCAGTCCGCTTTCTTTTTTAGCCGGAGTTATTCTCTTTACAACAGTAGCCGTAAACAGATATGATATGTTCCGGGCTTCAATGCAAAGGATACATAACTTCAGCATATCAAAAAAAATTATACTTAGCGCTTCTGTTCTTGTACCTATTATTATTTTGTTGGTGCAAGTCCCTTTAATGAGATTTATTTTCCAGCCGGAGAGTAACCGTGAGCTGTACAGGTTATTTATTATTAGTGTATTTGGTGGAGTTGTTGTAAGCATAATCATTGCCTTTGTTATTGTTAAAATCATTTCAAATCCTTTAAAGATGTTGAAGAATAAAGCCCACGAAATAGAAAAAGGCAGCTATGGCATAAAGATTGAGTTTTCTTCTAATGATGAGTTCGGTGAATTAACAGAAGCTTTTAATAATATGTCTGAAACATTAAAAAATAATTCCTCTGAATTGAGGAGCAAAGAAGAGAGGATTTCTTTATTGCTGAATGCTTTTGAGGAATCTTCTGCCGCAATTGCTATTGTTAATGAAGATTTCAGAATAATAGAAGCCAATCACCAGTTTTGTCAAATAGTTAAAACCGACAGGGAGAAAATAATAGATGAATATTTAGTTGACGTTCAATTTAAAGGTGAATTAAATGAATATTTCACTATGATAAAAAATGAACTTCAGCTTTATTCAAAATTCAGAGGAGAGTTGAATTATGACAATAAGATTCTTTTAATATACGTTACGCCATCTTCAACGGGCAGCAAGTTTAATGGATATTTATTTATCGAGGTTGATATAACAGAACAAAAGAAGCTGGAAGAACAGTTGGTCAAATCAGAAAAGCTTGCAGCACTTGGTAAAATGGCTGCAGTACTTGCCCACGAAATAAAAACTCCTTTAACTTCTATTAAAATGAATACAGATATCATTGCTGCAGAATTAAAGTTAAACAAAGATGAAAAAGAAAATATTGCGATTATTCAAACCGAAATTAACCAGCTTAACAATTTAGTTAAAGATGTTTTGCAGTTTTCCAGGCAAATGGAATTAGATATTTCTGAATTTAATTTATTTGATTTGGTCGAAAAGATTAAGCACCAGCTTAATAGTAAATTAAAAAGTAAAAACATTTCTTTACTTAATAACTTAGGTAAAATTGATTTGATGGCTGACAGGCAAAGATTAACGCAGGTATTTTTAAACTTAATTGATAATTCGATTGAAGCCATTAGCAGCAATGGTAAAATAGAATTGAAATCATTTATTGATGAAGATAAAAATAATGTTCAGATTCTAGTTATAGACAGCGGCACCGGTATAAGTGATGATATAAAAGTGTTTGAACCATTTTACACTACAAAAACTTCAGGCACCGGTCTTGGATTATCAATAACACAGAAAATTGTTGAACAGCATAAAGGAAAAATAAATTTGGTCTCCTCAAAACCAGGTGAAACTATATTTGAAATTGTGTTTCCATTAAATGAATTAAATAAAACAGAAAAAAATAATTTTGTACAATAGAACAGCTATGAGTGAATTAAATAAAGAAAATAGCAGCTTCAAAATACTTGTTATTGATGATGATGAATCAATAAGAAAAACATTAACAAATTATTTAAAGAAACTGAACTTTAATGTCTATTCAGCTTCTAATGGTTCTGAAGGAATTGAAATTGCACAAAAGGAAATTCCGGATTTAGTGATAACCGATATTAAAATGCCAAAGGCAGATGGATTTGAAGTTTTAAAGAAAGTAAAAGAAATTGATTCGCACATTCACGTTATTATGATTACCGCTTTTGATGATATGAGCAGTACGGTTAAAGCAATGCAGCAAGGTGCTTATGATTACATTGAGAAACCGCTTGAGATAGATAAGCTGAAAATTACTATTAGCCGTGCTCTTGAAAATAAAAAAATGAGCGAGCAGCTCACTTCATTTATTACTGTTGAAACTGAAGAATATCAGTCAGAGAATACCCTTATTGGTAAATCTTCAGTTATGAAAGATGTTTATAAAAAGATAGGGCAGACTACAACAAGCCGAGTAACAGTTCTTCTCGAAGGTGAAAGCGGTACAGGAAAAGAGCTTGTTGCAAGGGCAATTCATTACAGCGGCATTACTAAGGATAAACCCTTTGTTCCCGTTAACTGTACAGCTTTAACTGAATCCCTTCTCGAAAGTGAATTATTCGGTCACGTAAAAGGAGCTTTCACCGGTTCCATACGCGATAAAAAAGGTAAATTTGAACTTGCCGGTGAAGGTACAATTTTCCTTGATGAAATTTCTGAAATATCTCCTAATCTGCAAGTTCAGTTATTAAGAGTTTTACAGCAAAAAGAATTTGAACGTGTTGGAGGAGAAACTTTAATCCCGATAAAAGCAAGAATAATTGCAGCTACTAATAAAGATTTAAACGCACTTGTAAGCGATGGAGAATTTAGAGAGGATTTATATTTTAGATTAAAAGTAGTATCAATTAACCTTCCACCTCTCCGTGAACGTCTGGATGATGTACCTTTTTTGGTTAGCCATTTTCTTGCAAAGATTAATAATGAACTTCATAAAAATGTTACTAAAGTACCTGAAGATGTAATGGAGATGTTAAAAAATCATTACTGGGTAGGGAATGTAAGAGAATTGGAAAACACCTTAATGCAGGCAGTTGTTCTCTCAAGTGATGATATTCTTAACAAGGAAAATATACTTTTAAGAAAGCCCGAACCGGGTGAAATTAAGGATGAAGTTCAATTTATCACACTTGCTGAAAATGAAAAAAATCATATTAAAAAAGTACTCGATGCCGTTCAGTGGGATAAAAACAAAGCATACAAAATTTTGGGCATTTCGCTACCGACTCTTTACAGCAAAATTGAAAACTATAAGCTGTCACCGTTTGATGATAAGTCCCCACAATAATTTCTAATGTTGACATTTATGCACTTCGAAAGTAGTATGAACAATCCCAACTTCAGGCAATATTTCTTTCTAATAATACGATAGTTTTGGACTTGATGTTACGACTGAAATGGCATCAGAATAAATCTCTGGTCCGAAAGACCACATATATGTCCGGCATCTGCAAGTAATGCCATCGAGTTGATCATCAAACCATAGAAAACTTCGACTAAGATGTAAATTACATTCAGTGTAATTCCAATTATGAAAGCTTTGTTGTAATTTATCGACTGATGGCTATGTGAATGATTGTGTTCCATTTTTTATCTATTTAAATATATTCAATTTATTCCAATAGATAATTAACCTCAACTTTTCTATTTTCGAACCAGCTATAAATTGATGAAATGAGCAAAGGTGTAAGCAGGATTGATGTCATCAATCCACCGATAGCCACAGTTGCAAGGGGTCTTTGTAACTCTGCACCAGCGGAAGTGGGAATTGCCATTGGAATGCAGATATAAGATGCTTATTAAAGAATAATTTCAATCAAATTTTATTTCATCACTCTCATAGCATTCAATATTGCAATAATCGCAACACCCATATCGCCGAACACCGCTTCCCACATTGTTGCAATTCCAAATGCGCCGAGAAGAATGAAGAATAATTTCACTCCCATTGCAAAACCAATGTTTTGCCAGACGATAGTTCTCGTCCGCTTTGCAACTTCAATTGACTTTACAACCTGCATTGGTGAATCGGTCATCAAAACTACGTCTGCGGTTTCAACTGCTGCATCGGAGCCGAGAGCACCCATTGCAATTCCAACATCGGCACGGGCAATTACCGGCGCATCATTTATTCCATCACCAACGAATGCGACTTTTCCATCTTTTGCTGAGTCAATTAGCTTTTCAATATGTTCAACTTTGTTTTCCGGCAGCAGCTCTGAATAATATTCTTTGATACCAAGCTTTATTGCAAAGACTTCAGCAGCGCTTTTGTTATCTCCGGTTAGCATAACGGTATCTACTTTTAATTTGTTCAGCGCAGTAATTGCTTCTGCAGCTTCATCTTTTAATGAATCTGATATTACGATATAGCCGGCATATTTTTTATTTACCGTTACGTGAACAACAGTTCCTTCAACATCACATTTGTCGTGTTCGATATTTTCAAGATGAAGCAGCTTATCATTTCCAATCAAAATTTCGTCTCCGTTTACTTTTGCCTGAATGCCGTGACCGGATATTTCTTTTACATCGCTTATTTCATTTTGCTGAATTTCATTCTGATAAGCTTCCAATATTGATTTAGCAATCGGATGACTCGAGTTCGCTTCTGCATAAGCAGCATATTTCAGAATGGCTTCTTCCTTGAATCCGTTGGCAGAAACTATTTCCGCAACTTTGAATTCACCTTTCGTTAACGTTCCGGTTTTATCAAATACGACGGTCTTAATTTTTGTGAGCGCATCCAAAAAATTGGAACCTTTAACAAGGATCCCTCTTCGTGAAGCGCCACCAATCCCGCCAAAATATCCGAGCGGAATGCTTATCACTAAAGCACAAGGGCAAGAAATTACAAGCACTACCAACGCTCTGTAAATCCAGTCAGTAAATGTTTGTCCGGCAAAAAACAACGGTGGAATAACAGCAAGAAGCAAGGCTCCAAATACAACTACTGGAGTGTAATAGCGGGCAAATGTAGTGATGAATTTTTCTGTCTCTGCTTTTTTACTGCTTGCATTTTCAACCAGCTCTAAAATTTTTGTAATTGAAGACTCGCCAAATTCTTTTGTTACTTTAATTGTAAGCAGTCCGCTTTTATTAATCATTCCCGCTAAAACTGTTTCGCTTTCTTTTACAGAACGGGGAACAGATTCCCCAGTGAGTGCCGAAGTATCAACAAAAGAATTTCCTTCGATAATATTTCCGTCCAAAGGAATTTTCTCTCCGGGCTTCACAAGAATTATTTGTCCGGGATGAACTTCCGTTGGCGAAACTCTTTTAACATCTCCATTTATTTTTATGTTCGCATAATCCGGTCTTATCTCCAATAATGCTTTCACTGACTTTCGTGAGCGGTTAACGGCAATATTCTGGAACAATTCCCCGACTACAAAAAACAACATAACGGCAACTGCTTCAGCCATTTCATCAATTGCAATTGCGCCAAGCGTTGCAATTGACATAAGAAAAAGCTCGTTGAAAACTTTTCCTTTTGCAATACTTCTTGCAGCACCCTTTAAAACACCCCAGCCGCTTATCAGATAAGCAGAAATAAAAACCAGATATTCTGCAAAATGATAAGGAGTGTTATGAATTTCTTCTTCGAAGATTAGCCCGACGGAAAGCAGAAGAAGTGCAAAAAAGATTTTTATCAATTCGTTTTTGTTCTCGGCAAGTTCATCTTTTATTGCAAACCTTTTAGCCGGCGGTGTAAGGTCATCAGTCGGTTCAACTACTTCCACTTCCGGTTCGATCTCTTTAATCTTTTGTTTTACTTCTTCTAAATCCGGTGCATCAATCTGTAAAGTCGAGTTTGCAAAATTCACAGAAACAAATTTAACTTCGGGCATCTTTGAAAGCCCTTCTTCAATCTTTGCCGCACACGATGCGCAGTCAATATTTTTAAGTTGATATTTTTTCATAATAAGTTACCTTTTAATTCTCGTTTTCTATCTAATAAAATATCCAGTTATTCCAAGAACGATTAACAAAACTCCAGTTATTGTTTTTTCGTGGTGTTCGAGAAAATGCGATTTAATTTTTCTTACGCCTTTCATTCCAAGCCACACAAGCAGAAGCATTCCGGCAATAGTAATTACAGTATAGATTATCGATACTGAAATTATTCCTTCCCAGCCGAGCTTGCCTGCAACAAAATAATACGCTTCTATTTCCAGACAAGGAGAAAAAAACATCGAGATTACCAAAGTAAGAATTATTGCAGCGGTAGTTTTCTTTCTTGTCCCTTCGGGATTAACATCATCAATATGAATTTCGTGAGAGTGATGATGGTAATGTTTATTTTCTCTAAAGCTCAATATAAGATAAATTATTCCAAGTAGTATCAGCAAGCTTGGAGCGATTACTCCAACAATGAAAGAGTAAGAATCCGATAGTTTGTACCCCAAAAATCCAATTATGATTCCGATAATTATTGTGCTAAGCGTGTGTGATAATCCAGCAATTGCAGTAATGCCCATCGTTGATTTTTCATTCCACTTTTCCGATTTGGAGAGAGCAACCAAAGGAATCCAATGATTCGGAATAGAAGCGTGAACTATGCTGAGTAAAAAAGCGCCTAATATTATTTGTGATAAACCAGTCATATCATAGCCCTTCATTTTACAATTGCAATCTTTGCAGCGGTAAGAGTATTTTCGTGCATATGCCCAAGCAATTCTACAACTTCTGCATCTGCAATTTCCGGCGGAATTGGTTCGTGAGAAGTAACTTTTATCTCAACATTGTTTTTATCCGCGGCATAAAAAGAAATGATATTTCCGTTAGCGTCTCTTTCAAACCCTTTGGCTTTAACAACAAATACATTTATCCCCTGGTTTATCTCACTTCCCGGGCTGAATTTATCGAATGAACCTATTTCACCGGTTTTGGCAAAATATGTAAAATACATTATTGTGATAACCACTATAAAAATTGCGGGCAAAATTAATATTGATAATTTTTTCATTGATTCACCTAAAATTTTTTATTCTAAATAATCATATTTCAATTTACCGGCATATTTAAATAGATTGACCTGATGCCGCTTTCACCGGTTTCAAATTTTACATTTCCGCTATGAGCGTGTATAATTGAAGATGCAAGTGCAAAAGTGTATCCCTTCTCCGGATTAGCTATTAAATCAAATACTTCCGTCCCATTATTTTTTTGAGTCGTTTTCTTTCCATTCAGAGTTAAAGATATTTCAACCATTTCATTGTTTATTGCTGCTGATATTATAAGTTCCTTTTTCGCCGGGCTTTGTTCTATGAAGCTTTGTAATATTTGCTTCAAGGCAAATTCAATTTGCCTAACATCCATATAAACCGGCGGCAGTTTTGGTTCACTCTTAAAAGAAAAATTATAACCGGGATTATTCTGTATAATTTCATTCATACATTTTTTAGTCAGATGAAAAAGATTATATCTAACTTTTTTCATCGGTTTAGGCGCAACAAGGTTAGATAGGTGCGATATGTGTGAACCCAAACGCTCTAATTTTTCCGATAACAATTTTACCGTAAAAGAATTTCCATCACCATTATTATAAATACTTTTCAAAGATTTCGTTAACCCTTCACAAGCAGAATAATCATTCATTATACCGTTATTAACAACGTTTATTACGGTTGATATTTTTTCTAACGCAGCCAGCCGGGCTTTTTCAGCTTGAACTTTTTTTAATCTATCTATCAACACTCCGGCTATTATTCCTACTGTCCAGATTAATATTAACTCAGAAAGATTTTCTGCAATATATAACTTTGAAAAAAGTCCTGTATTTAAAGAGTGCGGCAGATATAATAATGAAACGACCAGTGCCAGCTTTATTGCTCCTTTTATACCTAAAAATAATGCAGCTAAAAGAACCGGTAAAAAATATAACTTCGATAAAAGCTGATGCAGAAAATCAAGATAAATTTCTTCCTGGGAGAAAGTTAAGAAGTGAACAAGACTAATCGCTATTGCTAATAAAACGGTTCCGCTTAATATTTTTTCCCCTTTACTTCCTGCTATTCTGTTCATCATAGGAGAAATCATTTTTAATACCTTACTCATCATCTTCACTCTCATCTGTTCATTTTACTTCAGCATTGAAAAAAATATTGATACTTAACTCCAAACTTGCTTGAGGATTTTGCTGCGTAATTGCAGATGCCTCTTCAAATTCAAATTCTGCTTTGTCTTTCTCTCCGCTAATTTCATAAAGAACACCAAGCAAGTAATGACCTTCTGCCTGAGATGAGTTCTCAACCTCATCAATCTTTGCATATTTCATTGCCTTCTCATAATCATTTTTCTTAAAATAAACATCAGCAAGCAGCAGTTCCATTCGATTGAAACGTAAATCAAATGATTGCATTTCATTTACCACAGCAAGTACCTTATCATAATCTTTAAGCAGCCAGTAAGCAAGAGATTTTCCCAAATAACTTTCAGTATCTTTATTATCTCTCTTCAAAGCACGGTTAAAAGATTCAAGCGCTTCGTTGAACATTTTGTTCTGCAAATAAATAATTCCCAATTGACGGATTGAGTTTGGACTGGTCGAATCAAGCTCCGCTGCTTTGTTAAGATTAATAACTGCTTCATCAAGCCGTCCCATTATACTGTTCAGAATGCCAAGGTTATGGTATGCTCTTGCTTTTTGAGGATTGAACTTTACAGCTTTCTTAAAATACCCGAGCGATTTTTCCAAATCCGCAGCTCGTTGATAAATTACTCCAAGGTTAGTTAGTGCATCATAATTTGTGCTGTCAATTTCAATAACTTCTTCATAATACTTGTGGATATTCTCCATTTCAGATTCGTCAAAAATCTGATCTAAAAGATTTTCCTTTCCTATTGTTTTTTTTGCGGATCCATTCATACTTTGTGCGATTAAGCAAGAGTTTAAGACCGTAAAGAACCAACAAACAAAAACAATATTTTTTGAGAAATATTCTTTCACAACTTCATCTCATTCTAATATTCCATTTTAACTGTAAATCCAATCCCACAATCCATTTCCCATCAAACATCTTCCATCAAATCGCTACTGCGCCTCTCTCATTTGTTCTTATCTTAACAACGTTACTAACTTCAATTACAAATATTTTTCCATCTCCCGGATTTCCCGTATGAGCCGTTCTTTGAATTACATCTATCACTTGATCAACAATATCATTATGAACAACCAATTCTATTTTAACTCTTGGCACAAACTCGTGTAACCCTTCACTGATTTTATCCTGTGCATTTCTGGCTTTTGATTTACCAAATCCTTTTATTTCCGAAATTGTAATACCGGGCAATCCTTCTATTTTTTTAAGCTCAGTTATTACCGCATCGAGTTTAAAATCTCTTATAATTGCTTTTATTTCTTTCATAATTATTCTCCATATTTTTTAGTTAAGCGAGATGACATCTTTTAGAAAGATGTCATCTCTACAAGTTTTACATTTCACGTTCGCTGAATTTTATTGAAAACCATTTGTATAAAGCGGGCAAAACTAATAGAGTAAGTATAGTTGAAGTAAACAATCCACCAACTACCACGGTTGCAAGAGGTCTTTGAACTTCACTCCCTGTACCTGCCGCAAACAATAATGGAATTAAACCAAGAGCGGTTGTAAGCGCGGTCATTAAAACCGGTCTTACTCTTAACAAAGCTCCTTTAACCGACGCTTCATCTATTTTTAAACCTTCTCTCATCAGTTGATTAAAATAAGTAACGAGTATCATTCCGTTTTCTAATGCGACGCCAAATAACGCAATAAAGCCAACCGAGGAAGGAACAGAAAGATTTTGTCCTGTTATCCAGAGCCCTACTACACCGCCGATTAACGCAAGCGGAATATTCAAAAGAATAAGCAGTGAGTTTTTAACGGATCCAAAATTGAAAAAGAGTAATAAAAATATCAGAAGTAACGTGATCGGAATAACTACTGCAAATCTTTTATTTGCTTCCTGCTGAAGTCTGAACTGTCCGCCCCACGTTACAAGATAGCCGGCTGGCAGCTTCACGTTTGATTCGATTACTTGCTGTCCTTCTTCAACAAATGAACCTATATCTCTACCAACAACATTTGCCTGTATAGTTATAAACCGCTGGTTATTTTCTCTGGTTATTTGTCTCGGTCCTATTACTTCTTCTATTTCAGCAAGCTGACTTAGCGGCACATTTGTCCCATTTGGTGCTTTAATAAGTATTTTACCAATGTCGCTTGCCGTTAATCTTGCTTCGGGTGTGAATCGGACTAGTATATCGAATCTTCTTATTTCTTCAAATATTTGTCCTGCAGTTTCTCCGCCTACCGCTGTTCTAATTACCTGCTGCACATCTTCAACATTAATTCCGTAACGGGCTATGCTATGTCTGTTTATCACAATTTTTAACTGCGGTGCACCCGTTACCTGGTCAACCTGAACATCTTCGGCTCCTTTTACAGTTCTGATAACCGAAGCAATTTTTTCTGCTTCATTCTTTAAAACTTCAAGGTCACCGCCAAATAATTTGATAGCCAATTCTGCTCTTACACCTTCGAGAAGTTCATCAACAGTCATCTGAATCGGCTGAGTGAAGTTAACAAGCGCGCCCGGTATTTCTCCAAATTCTTCACGAATAATTTCTTCTAATTCACCCTGACTCATATCGCGCCGCCATTGTTCTTTGGGCTTAAGAAGTACATACATTTCCGCACTATTTATTGGGTCCGTATGAGCACCCACTTCACCTCTGCCAATTCTTGTAACTGCTCCTGCTACTTCCTGTATTTTCATTAATCTTCTTTCGGCAATCAATGTTAATCTTGTGCTTTCAGTTAACGATATTGACGGAGCCATTGACATCCTCATTACAATAGTTCCTTCCTGCAAGGTTGGCGTAAACTCGGAGCCAAGCTGAGGAAAAATTATTATTCCGAATAATAATATTAATGAAGCCAGCATTACTGCAATTATTCTTCTTCGCACAAAAAATCTTACAACCGGTTCATATACTTTTTGCAGTTGTAATACAATCCATAATTCTTTTTGTTCTTTATTGCTGTTGATTTCTTTTTTTGTTCTTCTCATTAAATAAGAAGAAAGAACCGGAGCAATTAGTACGGCAAATATTAATGACCCCAGCATCGCAAGTGCAATGGTATATGCAAGGGGACTGAATGTTTTTCCTTCAACACCCTGAAGTGTAAACAGCGGAATAAAGACAACAATAATAATGATTATTGCGAAAGTAATTGGACGGATTACTTCTTTACCTGCTACAGATATAATATGAATGAAGTTTTCTTCTTTACCAGATTCTCGTTTCAGCCGGTCAATATTTTCCACCAAAACAATTGTCGCATCCACCATCATTCCAATGGCAATAGCCAGCCCGCCGAAGGACATAAGGTTTATTGAAATATTAAAGTAGCTCATCCCAATAAACGCAAAAAGAATAGCAAAGGGTATTGACAGTGCAACCACTATGCTTGGGCGCAGAGATCCCATAAAAATCATCAGAATAATTACTACTAAAATTATTCCCTGCCATAATGCATTTGTTACCGTTGTAACTGCAGATTCTACAAGTGATTTTTGTTCGTAGTAAGGAACTATTTTTATTCCTTCCGGAAGTATTTTATTTATTTCAGCAAGCTTTTGTTCAACCGCGCTAATTACAGTAGAAGAGTTTGTTCCGTACAATTTCACTACCATACCCGAAACTACTTCACCAATTCCATTCCTTGTTTGAACACCCCGCCTGATTGCACCACCTATTTCAACATCCGCCAACTGGGAAAGATAAATGGGTATTCCATCTTCAGCTTTTATTATAATGTTTTCAATGTCTTCAATTTTTTGTGTTAGCCCGACAGACCGGACAACAAATTCTTCAGCATCCTTTTCAATAAATTGTGCACCAACATTTAAATTATTTGCTTTTATCTTCTCAACAATTTCATTTATAGTCACATCATAGCGCAGTAGTGCATTCGGATCTATAGCAACCTGAAACTGTTTTTCATATCCGCCAATACCAAGCACTTCTGTAACACCGGGAACTGTTTGAAGCTGGTATTTTATCAGCCAGTCTTGTATTGTTCTTAATTCTTCAAGTGTATATGTGCCGGTAGTATCATCAAGATAATAAAACAAAACCAAGCCCATTCCGGTTGATATTGGTCCCATCTGCGGATCACCAAAACCTTCCGGTATCTGTTCTCTTGCTTCAGTAAGTCTCTCGTTTACTAATTGCCTTGCAAAATAAATATCGGTTCCATCCTTGAAATATATATTCACAACCGATAAGCCGAAATTTGAAACAGATCTTATGGTTTCAAGATTTGGCAGACCGTTCATTGTTACTTCAATAGGATAAGTAACATATTTTTCAACTTCTTCCGGCGCTAATCCTTCTGTAACTGTAAAAACCTGAACAAGTGAAGGTGAAACATCCGGGAAAGCATCTATTGGAAGCTGCTTATAACTTAAATAACCAGCAGCCATTATTATTATTCCTAAAACAAGAATCAGAAGTCTGTTCTTTAATACAAAATCTATTATTTTATTCATTTCATCTCCTTTTAATGTCCGTGTCCGCCGCCGAAAGATTCTTTCAATATCTCGGCTTTGAGTATGAATGAATTTTTAGATACATATTGATCGCCAGCTTTTAATCCACTAATAATTTCAATATTATCATCATTTTCATTACCTGTTTTTACAACTTGAGGCTTGAATCCGCCATCTTCATCTTTTACAAAAACAACTATCTGTTCTTCTAAAGTTTGCAATGCTGTTTTTTCAACTACTATCGGAAATTTTTTTTCGCTTGCATATACTTTTGCAGTCACGAACATCCCTGGCAGCCATTTACCGGATTGATTATTCAATATTACTCTTGCGGTGGCTGTTCTTGTTTTTTCATCAACAATAGGACTCACATAGGAAATGGTTCCCGTCTCTTCAATATCCATTGAACCAACCGAAACAAGCGCTCTCTGCCCGCCTCTGATTTTTCCAAGATCTTTTTGATAAATATTAAAATTAGCCCAGACTCTATCAAGATCTGCAATTGTAAAAGCGTGTGCTTCATTTCCAATCAGTTCACCCTGTGTCATATGCATTTCTATTATTGTTCCGCTTATCAATGATTGAACCTCATAGGTGGTTAAACTTTCATTGCTTTCTATTAAGGCAAGAGTTTCTCCTTTTTTTACTTTATCGCCCACAGTTTTATAAACTTCTTTAACTATACCATTAAACCGCGGAATTATATGTGAAATTCTCGAAGGTTCAGCAATTATTTCACCGGTTAAATCAATGTGTGTTTTTATTATTCCGGGTCCAGCTTCTTTAACTTCAATTCCGAATTCTTTCATTGTTTCTTCTGTAAGAACAATTTCTTCCGAATGCTCTTCATTTTCATTTTGCGTTTCAGCTTTGCTATGTTCTTCTGTTTCAACACCTTCAATCTCTGTTTTTTCATCGGAACATCCGGCTGCAAAAACTACTAATAATGTTATGAACAATATTCCTATTAGTTTCATTTGTTTTTCTCCAAAATACTTTTTCATTTTATTAAATTTTTCCCTGTTATGTTTTCTATTTCTATCAATGCGTTGTAATAATCTGCCAACTCAAGCAAGAATTGCGTTTGGGTTTCAAATAATGTTCTCTGTGCATCCAATAAATCAATAAAAGCAAATCTTCCTTGTATATATCCTTGTCTTGTTATCTCGTATGCATTCTCCGCTTCGGGGATGATGTTGTTCTTCAACTGCAGCGAATTATTGTAAGAACTCAAAAGATTATTATTAGCTGTATTTAATTTTGCTATTACATTTAACCTTCGTGCATTTTTAATTGCATCTATTTGCTCTAATCTTACTTCTGCTGCCTGGATGTTTCCCTGGTTCCTGCTAAAAAAAGGAAGCGGGATTGAAACTCCGGCAACAAATGAATTGGTTTTCAGTTCATTCAAATATCTTACGCCCAAGCTTGCCGTTAAATCCGGAATTGCCTGTGATTCTTCCAACTCAAGCTGTGCTTTTCTGATATTAGTTTCATTATTTAGGTTTTTTATTGAAGGAATATTTTCTAAATCTTGTAGCACGTTTTCTTTGTTTGGCGGCGTAAGAAGATTTTCAAACAAATCCGTAGATGGTACCAGATTTTTTCCAGTTGTACCCAATAAAGAATTTAATCTTGTTTGAACCGATAAATAACTTCTTTGCAGACGCTGCAATTCTATCTGGCTGTTAATCAAAGCAACTTTTACTTTTGATTCTTCAGCCGGAGAAGTTCGTCCTGCTTTTACACGTTCTGAAATAGTTTTCAGAATATCTTCATTGAGTTCAACAAATTTTCTTTGCTGCTCAATCTGCATTTGAATTTGAAACAACAAAAAGAAAGTTGATTTGACGCTGGCAATAACATCAAGCTTTAGCAGTTCATACTCTCCCTTTGAGGAGACAATTTCAGTTTCAGCAAGATTTAAACGGCTGCCTCTCTTTCCTCCAAGCTCAAAAAGCTGGCTGCCTGAAAGAGTATATTGACTTCCTTTGAAGCCGCTTAATTCCTTTCCGCCGAGAAAATCTTCTGCTTCAAAATTCGCTTCGGGATTGGGAATTAGCCCGGCTTGAATTTTTTGTTTCTCGAGAAAAGTTAACTCATATTCAAATGCCTTCAGATTCGGATTGTTTTTTAAGGCAATTTCAACTGCTTCAGTAATTGTTATTTCTTCTGTTTGATTTTTAATTGAATCATTCCCTTGTTGTGCACCTGTCTGAACAATCAAGCTTAATAACAAGAGAACTAATACACTTATAATGCGCATACATTCTCCAAATGGTCTTAAAATTTATTAATGGATTTTGTGGAGTAAGAACAAGAGTAGGATTAAATCAGAAGAAGAACAGTTTTATATGAATCGAGTTGTGTCGATTTGTAGTTTATTTCTTGTGTTATTAAAGTAGATTTTTTTTCTTCACTTGAAACATTAAGATTGTTAAAATCAATTAATATTGTAGAATTTAATGGCTGGTATTTCTTTACGGTAACTGAATATTCTTCATCACAATTTTCGGTTATAGCAACATCCTCACAAAGATTACATTCCTCATTAATATTTGCTTCTAAATAGTTAGTATTGTTTGATGACGAAATAATAGTAGCACAGCAGTATTGTTTGTTAGCCATACTTTCCAGCACTACACGTCCATCACTTTCGAAACAAATTACATAACTTTGTAATACAACATGTGCAAGCAAAAGATGAATAACAAATATCTGCAGAAATACTTTTCGAACAGCGACACGCTCAACAATACTTTTAAAAATATTTAGATTCTTTCTCTTCATTGGCTGAAAATATAATGATTTCTTATTATTTATGAAAGGTTAATTAATAATGACAATCAATTATTGTTGTTAAAAAACCTATTCCTGCTATTAAGAATTTCATTTTTAATAGCTGTTTAATCTTACGGCTTTATGTTGTTAAATAAGCGTCTTTTACTTTTAAAATGCCGGCTGCACACATAGCCGGGCATTTTTTAAATCAACTAAAATATTTTAGCACTCGAACTTTTAAGAACTTTAAAAATATTTAAACTCCTTAAAAAACCGCTTTAAAAATCAAAACTAAAAATTCACTTTTCAAATCAATTCCATAGTTTTTTCTTTGGCATCAGAGTTTCATAAGAAATTTCAAATGTTGAAAAGTAGTGATAAATAAATGTTTGAAAATGGTTTGATATGGTATTTGGGTTACCTGGTTTTTACGACCGGATTAATTGTTACTTTTTTAAAAGTTTTTAAGGATAAAAAAAGATAAATCAGGAAATTTTTATGACTAAAGCTCTTGTATTGTTTCTTCTGTTTGCAGGAATTATTTCTTCCTATTCACAAACAAATGATAGCTCTCTCGATTCTTTAATAAACCAGGCACTTCTGGTTAGTCCCAAATTAAAAATGTTAAAAGCAAAGTATAATGCATCTGAGAGCAGGATTGAAGTAAACTCAAATTTGCCCGACCCGATGCTTACTCTCGGGTTAATGAACTTACCCACTAATTCATTTTCTTTTACACAGGAACCAATGACAGGAAAAATAGTCGGTTTAAGCCAGGCTTTTCCATTTCCGGGCAAGCTGGGCTCTGTTGCGGATGTAGCTGAAAAAGATGCTGAAATTGTTACCAAAGAAATATCAGATTCAGAGAATGAAATCAAAAAGATTATCTCCCAGAATTATTGGGAACTGGTGTTCGTCAGAAAAGCAATTGACGTTGCAAATGAGAGCAAAATATTATTGAAAGATATAGCGGAAGTTGTCAGAGCTAATTACTCCGTTTCGAAGGCAAGCCAGCAGAACCTTTTAAAAGTTGAACTTGAAATAACAAATATTACAGATAGAATTGAAGAGATGAAGAGCAAAGAAAATTCTCTCGTTTCAATGATAAATGCACAGCTTTTAAGAGATGCTCAATCATTTATCTATACAAATGACCTTCCTTCAATTGAATATTTAAAAATTACTCAGAATAAGCTTGATTCTCTCGCTAAATCTTACAGACCTTTTCTCGAAGGTATTCAATTAGCAAAACAAAAAGCTGAGTTGATGAAAGATCTTGCAGAATATGATTACTATCCCAACTTCAATTTGTCATTGCAGTACTCATTCAGAGATAAAATTGAAAAAACAAATATGCCTCTGGATGATTTCTTTTCTGTTATGGTTGGTCTTTCCATACCGCTTAATTATGGAGGCAAAGTAACCGCAAAAGTTGAAGAAGCAGAAGCAATGCAGAATATGTATGAGGAACAATATCAGGCATCTTTACAAATGCTAAACGGAACTTTTGGATCATCAATTGCAAAGCTTAACACTCTGCAGGAAAGAATAAAGCTGATTGAAGAAGCTTTGCTTCCCCAGGCACAGCAGACTTATTCTGCATCTCTTTCAAGCTATCAGGTTGCACAGATTGATTTTATCAACGTAGTTGATGCACAAAATAAATTATACCAGGTAGAGACAAACCTTTACAGGTTAAAATCAGAATACCTAAAAGAAATTAACGAACTTGAATTTTTAACAGGAATAGAATTTTAACAGGAGCAATAAAAGTGAAAAAGAAAATCATAATAATAATTGGACTTGCGTTTATAATAATAGCAGTTGGATTGTACTTTATAATTGAATCTAACGGTGGGGATAGTTCAACAAACACATCTGAGAAACAGCTTTACACCTGCGGAATGCATCCTGACGTAATATCCGAAGAACCAGGGGATTGCCCTATATGCGGTATGAAATTGCTTCCGAAAAAAGGAACAGGGTCATCTACGATTAGTGGAGAAAGAAAAATTCTTTACTGGCGCGCCCCGATGGACCCAAATGAAATTTATGATGCACCCGGAAAATCAAAAATGGGGATGGATCTGGTTCCCGTTTATGAAGATGCAGCAGGCGCTGAAGGCATTGTTTCAATAGATCCAACAGTTGTTCAAAATATGAATGTTAAAACTGCGCTTGTAGAAAAGAAAAGTCTTTCCTCAGAAGTTGTTACAAATGGAATCTTAACCACCAATGAAAAAACAGAGTATATAGTTACAACAAGAGTTAACGGGTGGGTTGAAAATCTTTACATAAACTATACAGGTCAGCCTGTTACAAAAGGTCAAAAGCTGATGGACATATACTCCCCTGAACTCGTTGCTGCCCAACAGGAGTTGATTACAGCACTTAATTATCAGAAAGCGGTGAACAAGACAAGTTTCGATGAGGTTCGCGAAAGCGGCGATGAGCTTTTAAAGAATGCTGTCAGAAAACTTCAGCTTTTGGAAATACCTGAAAGCGACATTGAAAAAATTAAAGAGACACGTGAAGTAAAAACTTATGTTACACTTTATGCACAAAGCAGCGGAACCGTTTTAGAAAAAAATATTCTGGATGGACAGAAAATAATGGCTGGTATGCCGCTCCTAAAAATTGCTAATCTTTCTAATCTATGGTTAACAGCGGACGTTTATGAGTATGAACTTTCTAAAATAAAAGAAGGCTCTAAAGCTGAGATTAGATTTAATTACTTCCCCGGAAAAGTCTATGAAGGGAAAGTATCATTCATTTATCCCACACTTGAAACGAAAACCAGAACAGTAAAGATAAGAATAGATATTCCCAATACTAAAGGCGAACTGAAACCTTCAATGTTTGCCAACGTAGTTATTAAAGGAAAAGATTTAGGAGTTAAACCGGTTATACCTGAAAATGCTGTAATAAGAAGCGGAAGAAAAGATATAATAATTCTTGCATTGGGTGAAGGAAAATTCAAACCGCAGGAAATTACTCTAGGTGATTATTCAGATGGATATTATCAAGTTATAAGAGGATTATCTGAAGGAAGTAAGATAGTAACATCAGCTCAATTCTTAATTGATTCGGAGAGTAATCTGAGAGCTGCAGTTAGTCAGTTTAAAGGTGCTGATAAATTAAAAACACCGGAGAAAGAAGAAACACCCGAACATAAACTTGATACAATGTCTGATGCTGATAAAGAAGAAATGGATATGCCGGAACAAAGTGATAAGGAAATGAATAAAGATATGGAATCTCATTCCGGTCATGAACATTCTTCCCCATTAATAAGAACCGGAGTAATTGATTTGAAAGCAATTGATAAAAATAAAGATGGAAAAGTTTTTCAGGATGTTATGGATTGGAACGTAATTTCTGATGAACCCGGTAGATGCCCTATTTGCAATATGGAGTTGCAGGAAGTTACTCTTGATGAAGCAAAGAAAAACTTAATTGAAAACGAATTTAAAGTAAAATAAAAACACTGGAGATTTTGGATGGTACCTGGCACCGGAAATAAAGAAAGTATTATTGCCAAACTTATTGAATGGTCAATAAATAATAAAGTAATGGTTATAATATTAACTACAGCTTTAATATTCGCAGGAATATGGGCTGTGGCTAATACGCCTATAGATGCACTTCCCGATTTAAGCGATGTTCAAGTAATAATTTTAACCGAATACCCTGGACAGGGACCACGGATTGTTGAAGATCAGGTTACTTATCCCCTTACCACTAAAATGCTTTCTGTTCCCTATGCAAAGGATGTTAGAGGTTACTCAATGTTCGGTTATTCGATGGTGTATATAATTTTTGAGGATGGAACGGATATATACTGGGCCCGAAGCCGTGTACTTGAGTACCTGAGCGGCTTGAAAGGTGCGCTTCCAGATGGCGTTAGTCCGCAGATTGGTCCCGATGCTACCGGATTGGGATGGGTTTATCAATATGTGCTTCAATCCGATAAAAAAGATTTACAGGAGCTGCGTTCAATTCAAGATTTCTTTTTGAAATATGAACTTACTTCTATACCGGGAGTTGCAGAAGTAGCAAGTATTGGCGGTTATGTTAAGCAATACCAGGTTAATGTAGATCCTACAAAATTAGCTTCTTACAATATTCCGCTGCAAAAAGTAAAAATGGCAATTCAGCGAAGCAACAATGATGTTGGCGGTCGTTTGATGGAAATGGGCGAAATGGAATATATGGTGAGAGGATTAGGATATATAAAGAATGAAGAAGATCTAAAAAATATTTCGATAGGTGTTTCCCCGAATACCGGCTCTCCAATATATCTAAGAGATGTAGCAAGTATAGGCATAGGTCCAGAGTTAAGGAGAGGACTTGCTGAATGGAATGGAGAGGGAGAAACGGTTGGAGGCATTATAATTATAAGATTCGGTGAAAATGCTCTTGCAGTTATTGATAAAGTAAAAGAGCGACTTGAAGAATTAAAAAAATCTTTGCCGCCTGATGTTAAAATTCTTCCGGCTTACGACCGGTCAACATTAATTAATAGCGCAATAGATAATTTAAAAATGACGCTTACCGAAGAAACGATAATTGTTGCACTTATTATCATTGCTTTTTTACTTCATTTTAGAAGCTCCTTTGTTGCAATATTTACGCTTCCTACAGCAGTTTTAGTTTCATTCTTAATCATGAAGCTGCAGGGAATAAACGCGAATATTATGTCACTTGGCGGAATTGCCATTGCGATCGGGGCAATGGTAGATGCCTCAATTATTCTTGTTGAAAATGCTGCGTCGCATATGTCTGAAGACCAGGACAAGCCGAAAGAAAAGCAAAGGCCTCATTGGAATATAATTATGGAGTCGGCAAAGGAAGTAGGTCCATCAATATTTTATTCACTGCTTGTTATAACCGTTTCTTTTCTTCCCGTGTTTACACTTGAGCAGCAGGAAGGAAGACTATTTAAACCGTTAGCCTTTACAAAAACTTATGCAATGGGTGCCGCTGCAATATTAGCCGTTACAATTGTGCCGGTTTTACTCGGATATTTTGTACGTGGTAAAATGAGAAAAGAAGAAGACAATCCTATTACAAGGTTTTTGGTAAAACTGTATCATCCTGTTGTTGACTTTGTAATGAAAAGAAGATATTGGGTTATGGGGACTGCACTTGCTGTTATTCTTGTCACAATAATTCCTTTTACAAAGATCGGATCAGAGTTTATGCCGCCGTTGTATGAAGGCGATCTTCTCTATATGCCTACAACTTTACCCGGAGTATCAATTACAAAAGCCAGAGAAATATTACAGCAGACTGATAAGATCATTGCATCTTTTCCCGAAGTAGAAACGGTATTCGGAAAAATTGGACGTGCTGAAACAGCTACTGATCCGGCTCCACTTACAATGATTGAAACCACTATTCAACTAAAACCGAAGGACCAATGGCGTGAAGGAATGACGCCCGAAAAATTAATTGAAGAATTAAATAATGCTGTTCAAATTTCCGGTTTAACAAATGCCTGGACAATGCCGATTAAAACCAGAATTGATATGCTCTCTACAGGAATTAAAACTCCTGTAGGAATTAAAATAGCAGGACCGGATTTAAATATTCTGCAAGATCTTGGTAAACAAGTTGAAGAAGTTATTAAAACAGTTCCCGGCACGCGCTCTGCTTATGCAGAAAGATCCGTAGGTGGTAATTATGTTGACTTTAACATTGATAGAGAAGCAATTGCAAGATACGGATTGAATATTCAGGATGTTCAGGATGTGTTTATGTCCGCTGTCGGCGGCATGAATATAACAAAAACGGTTGAAGGGATTGAAAGGTACCCGGTAAACCTCCGGTATCAGAGAGACTATAGAGAAAATATAGAATCTTTAAAAAGAGTATTGGTCCCGATTCCCGGCGGCGGGAATATTCCATTAGAAGAACTCGGCAACATTGAAGTAGTTAAAGGTCCTCCTATGATCAAATCTGAAAATGCAAGACCTAACACCTGGGTGTTCGTGGATCTTACTGTGTCTGATATTGGTTCATTTATAGAAGATGCAAAAAGTGCAATAGACAAACATATTACACTTCCCCCCGGCTATTCAATTAAATGGAGCGGCCAGTATGAATATATGGAAAGAGCTTCTGCTCATCTTTCGTTAGTTATTCCTCTAACTCTCTTAATAGTAATTGTGCTTCTTTATATGAACACAAAATCGATGTTGAAAACAGGTATTGTTCTGCTTGCACTTCCTTTTTCTCTGGTGGGCGCTATTTGGTTCCTTTACCTTGCAGGATTCAACCTTAGTGTTGCTGTTTGGGTTGGTATAATAGCTTTGCTAGGCGTTGATGCAGAAACCGGTGTAGTAATGCTTTTATATCTCGATATATCTTACGAAAAATTTAAGAAGAATGGATTGTTAAAAACTATGGCAGACCTGAAAGAATCAATTTTCGAAGGCGCTGTTAAGAGAGTCCGCCCTAAAATGATGACTGTATTAACTACTATGCTGGGTCTGCTTCCGATCCTAATAGGTGTTGGTGTTGGTTCTGATACAATGAAAAGAATTGCTGCACCAATGGTAGGTGGAATTCTTACAAGTTTTATAATGGAGCTTACTGTTTACCCGGCAATATTCTATGCATTAAAAAGACGTGAAGTCAGAAAAATGTGGAAAGAACAAGAACAATTAAATCCTGCAGTTAATTAAAGAGGTAAAAAAATGAAACAAATTTTGGCTTTAATATCAATTTTAATAGTAGCAGCCGGTTTAACTTTTTCTCAGCAAAATAACACTGAAGTTTTTTCTGATGAAAAGGTAATAGAAGTAAATCCTTTGGATAGAAAAATTACTGAACCGAAAAATGAGCTTTGTCCTGTTGAGGGTGAGGAAATTAATTCAACGATAACTCAACTTATTTATAATAATAAAATAATCGGTTTTTGCTGTGAAGTATGCGATGAGGCATTCCTAAAAAATCCAAAAGCTTATGAAGATAAATTAAATGGAAAGGATGCTTAGATGGAATATATTGTTTTAACTGGTGTGATAAGTCTGTTTATTTTCTTTGGTGTTAGAAAATTCAAAAAAGCCTCTCAAGGCAAAGATTGCTGCAAATAATAAAAAGGGAAAGTAATGAAAGAAATAAAAGCATACATAAGACCGGATATGGCAGACAGGGTAATTTCTAGTCTTGAATTAGCGGGTATTAAGGGAATGACGATCATAGATGTTTCTACAATCGGAGGTTGGGTAGATCCCGAACGCTCACAAATGTCTATTGATTACTGCGAGAAATATTGCAGCAGTGTTAAGATAGAACTCGTTTGCTCAGATGAAGAGCTCGAAAAATTTGTAACTGTAATTTTAGAGAATGCTCATACAGGTAGAAAAGGAGACGGAAAAATTTTCGTTTCCGATATTACAGACGCTATAAGCATTAGAACCAAACAGCACGGTGCTGAAGCGCTTTGATTTTTAGAATTAAAAAATTTGTCAGCTAAAAAGGAATAGGTTATGAAACTCAGTTCACTAAAAATATTTTTGCTCATTATTATAATATCTGCCTCTTCAAGTTTTGTATGGGCGCAGTTCGAACCGAAGGCAGTGATTCATCCAATGAGTTATGATTATGGCAATATTGTTCAGGACTCGGTTGTAACAACAATATTTGTAATTACTAATGAAGGTAATGATATCCTTAAAATAAAGGATGTTAAAGCTTCTTGCGGATGCACCGCAGTAGTCGTTGGTGAGCACGAACTAAAACCCGGTGAGTCAACAGAAATTGAAGTATCATTTGATTCAAAAGGAAGAACAGGCAAGCAGAATAAAACTATTACCGTTAGTACAAATGATCCTGATAACAGCATAATAAAACTTGCTATTACAGGAAATGTGATTAAAAAGGAGAAATCCAGTACATTAAAATAATTAATTCAAAAAATAACATATACATTAATAATGAAGAAAGTACAATGAAACAACTAACAAAAATCTTTGCTGTGGCGTTATTCGTTTCAGCATCTTTATGACAGAAGAAGATTCCGAAACAAGTTCGGGATGACAAGAAAGTAATAAATTAAATAATTCACAATCAACAAAAGGAGTAACACAATGTCAAAACAACTCTTAATCACAATCGCACTTGTTTCTTTCTTTAGTGCATTCATGCTTGCACAGGAACAAACTGATAAACAAGAAAAGAAAGAGTGTGCAAAGGGATGCTGTTCAGGTCATGAATCAGAAACGATGACAATAGCACATATGGAAATGGACAGCACTAAATCAGGTCATAAACATATGGATATGAAAGATCATAAAAATATGAAGATGGATTCCAGCAAAACAAATAAAGAATCCTGGGTAAGAGAAGGTGAAATAGACCTTAAAGCAATTGATAAAAATAAAGATGGCAAAGTTTTTCAGGATATGATGGACTGGAATGTCATATCAGATGAAGCTGGTGAATGCCCGCTTTGCGGAATGAAACTAAAAGAGGTTACTATCGAAAAAGCAAAAGAAAATCTTGTTAAACATAATTTCAAAGTAAAAGAATAAACCTTTCCATCACTCCCCCCTCCTCTCCTTGATACGGAGAGAAGATGGGGGTGAGATTAAAGTGAGATGATAAAATGATTTGTAATAGCTGCGGCGTAAATAATAAAGAAGAAAATAAATTCTGTATAAATTGCGGTGATGAATTGATAGTGGCAGAAAATACTTCCGGGAATGACTGCCCCAATTGCGGAGCAGAAAACGATGAAGAAAATAAGTTTTGCATTTCCTGCGGTCATCAATTAAATAAAAATGCTGGACAAAGAAAAAACTTTGCTGAACAAAGCAAAGCTGTTACCAGCACGGGTAAAAAAGGGAAAAGCAAAAAGCAGTTGCACCGGGAATCGAAAGGCAGTTTTAAAAGAAAACAGGCAAGAAAATTTTCCGGCCTAAAAAATCTAAAATTATTGTGGATAACTGTGGGAGTTGTTTTAGGTTCAGTTATACTTGCAACCTCATTTGATTTGATATTTCGTCCTCAGACAAAAGATATTCCCGTTGAAATAAAAAGCAGTAATCCTGTTGTTGAAGCAAAAGTATTTGAGATAGCTTCAAAGTTCGTTTGTTCCTGTGGAACCTGTAATGAGGAATCGCTTGAAGTATGTACTTGTGGTCGTGCTGTGGAAGAAAGACAATTTATCCGTGATTACTTAGAACAAAATCAGAAATCAGAGGATATAGTTGTGGCAGTTGCAAATAAATATGGCTGGCTTAAGGCAGAGTTTGCATCTGCTTTTAATGTAGATGCTTCAAAGGTTTGGAATCCCAACCAATTGCAAATTTCCAATAATATAATTCCTCCTATTTCGCCAGCACCTGCAACGTCAAATAACAAAGCTACGATTTCAGACAGGTATACGATTTACTCTGCATTTAACTGTCCATGTGGTCAATGCAGAATTGACGAACTGAAGGATTGCAACTGCCCTCATCCGAATGGAGCTAAAGAAGTAAAGAAATTTATTGATGAAAAGATTAATGAAAATAAATATTCAGTGAATGATATAATTGACTTTGTAGATAAAAAATACGGCGGTAAAAAAATATAGAAAGAATGATTGAAGAAAGGAGAAAAAAATGTTTCACGATATGAGCTTTATGGGAATGTGGTGGTTATGGCTGATAATAATAATTGCTGTAGTAATCATTCTTGTTTATTCAAATAATTCGCGTGGCAGTATGCCAAATATATCCAGCGAAACACCGCTGGATCTGTTAAAGAAGCGTTATGCTAAAGGAGAAATTGATAAACAAGAGTTTGAAGAAAAGAAAAAAGATTTGTTAAACTAATTTGAATATAGGTGATAATATGCATGAAATTAATTACTGTCCACAATGCGGTGAAAAAATAAACGGAAAGGTAATATTCTGCCCTTCCTGCGGTCATAAAATTTACAATAAACCGTCTGTAGCTTATAATAGAGATAATTCAAAGAGAGAAAAAGTTCTTAATCAAAGAAGCGGTAGTAATAAGAAAGGTTTTATAACGGCAGGAGTAATAGTTTTATTTGTTAGTGCAATAATTTTTTATATCAATGCAAAGCCCTCAAAGGAAGAAGCGGTAATCAACCAGCAGCCCAAAATTACAAATGCTGTAAACTATCCGTTTACCCGGTTCGATCATTTCTATTCAATTGCATTTGAACAGAATGGGAAAATTATCTTGCCTCTTGATGTTGTAAAAGAAAAGAAGTTTGTAAAGTTTGATTACCAGGGCACAAACTCCTCCATTCCGCTTCTGGCTTATCTTACAGAGGACGGTAAAGTAGTAACTGCAATAAGCTTATGCGAGCCTTGCGACTCAAAAGATTTTCACATTCAGGGAAGTAATTTAATTTGCAACTCCTGCGGTACTACCTGGGATTTAAATAATCTTGATGCAATAAGCGGTTCGTGTGGTAAATATCCACCAGACCCTGTTCCAAGTAAAGTTGTTGGAAATGAAATTCAGATAGATGAATACGCTGTAACAAGCTGGACCAGAAGGAATTAAAATGAGAAATGTTAAGCGAAGCGAAATCCGCTTTTGGAGGAAAAATGGGAAGTCAGGAGAAATACTTTTTACCTTGTACCCTTCAATGGAGTTTAAATAGATGAAACTATATAACATTTCTCTGCAGAGTTTAAGAAGAAGGAAATCAAGAACGGCTTTCCTTGTAATTGGGTTGCTGCTGGCTGTTGCATCATTTGTAACACTGTATGTTGTTTCAGAAAATGTAAATAAAAGTGTTGCAGAAAATCTTGATGAATTCGGCGCTAATATGCTTATTACACCTCAAAGTGATGGTTTGAATCTTAACTATGGTGGTATATCCATAACAGGACTAACATTTGAAAACAACAATCTTAATCAGGAAGACATAGAAAAAATTAAAACAATAAAAAATAAAGATAACCTAAGCGTAATTGCACCGAAGCTTTTCAACTCTGTAAAGATTATAACTTTAAATGGAACCAATGAAAAAAATATGGTTGCTGCAGGTATCAATTTTAAAGATGAAATAAGATTGAAGAAATGGTGGAGAATAAAAGGCAAGTATCCTTCGCAGGAGAATGAAATTTTAGTTGGCAATGAAGTTTCAAAACTTTTAGGAACAAAATTAAATCAGAAAATAAATCTTAATGGAGAAGAATTTTTAATCTCTGGAATTTTAGAGGAAACGGGCTCGCAGGATGATGCTCTTATATTTCTTGACCTAAAAAAATCTCAAGATCTTTTTAATAAAAAGAATGAGTTAAGCTTAATTGAAATAGCTGCTCGCTGCTACGATTGCCCAATCGAAGAAATTGTAAGACAAACTTCCGGCAAATTACCTAGAGCCAAAGTAACCGCCATTAAGCAATCAATCGAATCCAAAATGACAGCGATACATCGCTTTGAACATTTTTCACTTGGTATCTCTGGGGTAATTCTTATTATCTCCCTTTTAATAGTTTTCACAAATGTTAATGCCTCAGTTAATGAAAGAACAAAAGAGATTGGAATTTTTATGTCGGTAGGGTTCAGAAGGTGGCACATTATTAAAATCATTTTACTTGAAGTTTTAATAGCAAGTTTTATTGCTGGTGTTTTTGGTTTCTTCATCGGTATTGCCGGGGCAAAAATTATTACTCCGATTTTAAGTATGGATAACAGCATAAAAATTAATTTCAGCTATACTTTATTATTCATATCAGCCGGACTGGCTGTAACTGCCGGGCTGCTTGCAAGTGTTCTCCCCGCACTTAAAGCAGCCAGGCTCGATCCTACTGTTGCATTCAGAAGTTTGTGAGGAAATGATATGAGCTTAATACAAATAAATAATCTTACAAAAGAATACAAAAGCGGTAACGAAAAAGTTACGGCTGTAAACAATATTTCATTAGAAATAAAACAAGGTGAATTCATTTCTTTAATGGGTGAATCCGGTTCCGGCAAAAGCACTTTGCTTACAATGATTGGCGGACTAAATAAACCTACTAACGGCAATATTATTATTGATGAAATTGATATTTACAATCTTTCTCCAAATAGTCTTGCCGATTTTAGAAGAGAGTATATCGGGATTGTGTTCCAATCTTTTCAGCTAATACCATATTTAACAGTTATAGAAAATGTTCAGCTTCCTCTTGCAACAAACGGTCACTCCAAAAAACTGCAAGCTGAACTTGCATCATCAATTTTAAACAAAGTTCACCTTGAGAGTAAAAGAAAGAGGTTGATTAATGAATTAAGCGGTGGTGAACAGCAAAGAGTAGCAATCGCACGTGCACTTATCAATGATCCGCTTATACTTTTAACAGATGAACCAACCGGCAATCTTGACAGCAAAACCAGTGAAGATATTATGAACATTTTTTTACACCTAAATCAAGCTGGTAAGAGCATAATTATGGTTACTCATAATGCAGATTTTAAAAAATACTCATCCAGAAATATTAATCTATCTGATGGAAAATTGGTATGCTAAAAATAAGTAAGAAAGATTTCCTTGTTCGTGACCCGGTTTGCGGAATTCATATAGACCCGGAATACGCTGCTGATTTAGATTTCTACAAGGGCAAAATATTATACTTTTGCTCATATCCTTGCAAAGAAAAATTTGAAGCTGATCCCGAAAAATATTTTGCAGCAATACACGCTAAGGTTAATAAGAATGAACAATCAAACGAATAATATTACATTGAAGAAATTCCACCAATGCTGAGGTATGATATGAAAAGAATTTTAATACTCGTTGAAGTGCTTTTATCTTTTATTTTTATAAAAGCACAAGACAGTTCAGAGTCAGCAGCCGAAAAAGAATTCAACCAATCTTATGATAAAGGAGTTAAATATTTTTTTGAAGGAAATATTCCTAAAGCAGAAGATTACTTTCAATTAGCACTAAATAATAAGCCGGATGATATAAATACATTAAAGTATCTTGCTGAAATTTCTATAGCAAAACAAAATATACAAATGATTCAATACTACTATGAAAGAGTATTGGAATTGGATTCAAATGATGAAGACGCACTAATAAGTCTTGGCGTTATAAATCTTAATGACGGGAATTTTGATAAAGCAGAAAGTCTTCTTGCGAAAGCGGTAAATATACAACCTGATAATGAGCAAGCACTTTACAATTTGAGTGTTTTATACGGAACAATTGGTGAGTTTCCAAAAGCTGTAAACACTCTGAAAAAATTAATCGCTATCAATCCTTACAACAGTGAAAATTACCAAACTCTCGGATTATTTTATTTATCTCAAAATCTATACACCGATGCTGAAAAATATTTTTTTGAAGCGTTGAGATTAGATAATAATCTAATCGAAGCAAGAAAAGGATTAGTTATTATTTATCAGAATCAGAACAGACTTAAAAAATCGTTAGAATATTTGAATGGATTAGAAGCAATCTCACCAGACTTACAGCATTTAAATATTTTGAAGGCAAGCCAGCAATATCTGGAAGGTAAAATAAAAACGGCTATTAAATATGCACTTCTTGAAATTAAAAACTATCCACAGGAAGCGGATGCATATTATATGTTAAGCGATTTATATAAAATTATTGGTGATGAATCAGAGTCACGACTATATCTTGTAAAAGCGAAACAACTAAATGAGAATAATTCTAAAATAATGGTTTATTCTCTTCTTAATATAAAATAAAACATAATCTTAAAACTTTAAGGAGAATTAAAATGAAGTTAATAATCTTAACAACTGTAATGTTAATGGCGGTTCTTAACCTTAACGTAATCGCTCAGCACGATCACGGGATGCACGGCGGACAGCAGCAGGGAATGAATATGCAAATGCAGAATATGCAAAATATGATGAACAGGATGAATGACATATCCTCACGAATGAACGTAATGATGAAGAATATGAATGAAATGCATCAGCAGCATCAGAATATGCAGATGAATATGCAGCAACAGCATATGCAAAGTATGATGAACGAAAATATGATGCCTATGATGGAATCTATGAATCAAATGTCTGTGAATATGAAAGGAGTGACTCAGCATATGCAAAATATGATGGGAAACAAAGAAATGATGAACAATAAAAAATTCCAAAACAAGATGGATGAAATGATGGATAATATGGATGAGATGATGGGCAACTTTGAAGATATGATGAGTAATATGGAAGAAACTCAAAAACTTATGGAAGAAAAATAAATTAAAGATGAGAACTCTTATTAATTCTTTTTTAGTAACCTCTCTCGTCCTGGCGAAGCGCCAAGCCGTAGCCAGATTGTTTATAGTAATATTTTCTGTCATAATTCTACCTGTTGAAGTGAATGGTCAATCATACCTCTCTGAAAGAAGTTCCGGGTGGATTTTATCAACATCATTCCAGGTTACAGGCGGAAATTATTTTTATAATGAATACAACACTCTTTATTTTCTTTATGGAGGAATTAGTTATCAAAATGAAAACTTCTCCTTATACAGCTATATTCCAGTGATAGCACAAAATCGTCCCGGGTTTACACAATCCGGGATGATGATTATTCCAACAGGCAGAGAAGGTGAAAGCAACGGAGGAATGATAAATGAAGGTGGTAATATGCACGGTGGGAATAATTCTGTTAATCAAAGTTCTATGATGAATTCGCAAATATCTTTAGGTGATTTTTATATATACGGATCATACCAGTTTCTTAATGAAATTAATAATCCTATAGACCTTTATATTACTCCGGGTATAAAATTTCCAACTGCTTCCGCAAGCACAACAATTGGTACAGGAAAATTTGATTATAGTCTTTCGGCAAATGTGAGACGATCAATTGAATCTTTTGTGCTTTTAGCTGAAGTCGGATTTATAAAATTCGGAGATCCTGATGGAATAGATTATAAAAATCCATTTACTTATGGAATTGGATTGGGAAAATTTATTTCTGAAAACGGAAATTCTGTTTTGCTTTATTTTCTTTCCTATACATCTATACTCGATAATTATGAACCGCCGAGACGATTATCTCTTGGATTTAATTTTAAATTAAACTATACAATGGTTTTATCTTTAATTGGTTCTAAAGGTTTAAGTAATTACAGTCCGGACTTTAGTTTGAGCGCAGGTATAAATTTCAGTTTATAATTTCGCAATTATTTTTCAGTCATAAAATTAATAAGGAGGTTGTTATGAAATTACTACCTGATTGGGCACCGAATATTCATCCGATGATTATTCATTTTCCGATTGTGCTTTTAATCCTTGCAGTATTGCTAGATCTTACCGGATTGCTATTGTCAAAATCCGATTGGATTAGAAAGTCAGCATTTCTGCTTTATATTTTAGGAACAATAGCGGCAGTAATTGCGTTTATTACAGGCAATGCCGCTTCCGATAGTATTGAAATTCCCGCTAATGCATTCTCAGCAATAAATGAACACGCCGATTGGGCTGAAACTACATTATGGTTTTTTAGCATTTACACAATTATAAGATTGTCAATCGGAATCTTTTTTAAATCTTTGAAAAAGATTTTCATTATACCAATTGTTCTTATCGGTATTTTAGGTATTTATTTCTTATATCAAACAGGCGATCACGGCGCACAGATGGTATTCGGATATGGTGTAGGGACTGGAAACCTTATCAAACAAGAAAAACAAAAAAATGATACCACAGAAAAAGAACATATATCTGATTCAACCTTTACTATAAATGGAAATGGTTCCTGGAAACTAATTGCGGATAATGGAATAATTAAAGTACTATCAGAAAAATTCAAATGGATAGAAGGTTCATTGGATGGACTCAGTCCAATGTTTGATCCTGCTGAATCTGTTTTAATGTTTCATAAGGTACCTGAATCAATTTTCATTTATGATAATAAATTAAAAGGTGTTCAGGTTACAGCGAAAATTAATATTGATGATTTTACTGGTGAGTTAGAATTGATTCATCACTTTGTGGATAAAAACAATTATGATTTTCTCGGTCTAAAAGATGGAGAAATTTCTCTATCGAGGAAAAGCAATGGCGAAATTAAAATCTTTGAAAAAGAGAAATTCACTAATAAAGACTGGCTTGAAATAAAAGTTGTAAGCGAAGGAACTCATTTCAGAGGTTATATTAACAATAAAATGGTAGTTCACGGGCATGGAACCGAACCTGAATCAGGGGGTGTTGGAATCCGGATTAATGGAAATGGTATTTTTTATCTAAGCTTAGTAGAAGTTCAATCTTTACAATAATAAAATTTAGGTGAATGATATTTCCATTTTAGAAATTACTAGTTGATAAAATAATTTGTGCAAATGGGAATTAAGGATCTAATTCATCAAATAAATCTTATTCTCATATTCCATTAGCATATTCAACTCAAGTGTTAGTTCATCAAACTTTTTACTAATCTCATTCTTTTCACGAACTGAATATGCATCTGTTTTATTTTCCAGTTCAATATATCTTTTAGTCAGCTTCATTGATGTAAATTTTATATCAAAGAATTCAGGATAAAGTTCATCAGGGATTACTGGTATATGTGAAAGCTCATCCGCAAACTCACCAAGAGTTAAATCTGTTTTATCGTATAGATCCTCTGGGATTTCAAATCCATAAATCAATTCAAGTTCTGATAGAGACTTAATAAAATCTATTTCATCCAGATCTTCATCAAATAAATCAGAAATTACAGTTTCTGGGCTGTAATGTTTTCTGATCTTTGATTTAGAATCAAGCAGTGTAGCTAATGTATAAATATATTTAAGCATAATCAGGCCCTGGTTTAATTTCACCTGATGGATTCCAGGTCTCAGACCTTACCTTGTCAAAAGGATTAGCTGGTTTCTTCTGTTTAGCAAGAAGCTTAAGAAAGACTTCCTGTGCTTTTGAGTTATGCTGTGTATCCCTCAGGATATCGTCCATTGATTTGTCTTTAATTTTTTGGTTCATTTGCTCACCTCCAGGATTTGGTTAATTGATTTGTAAAAACTCATCTATGCTTTAAAGAACTTTTCTCTGTATTTTTTTCTCTGCTGTTTATCAAACGATAGATAAATACTGTTATCATCCGGCAATTCGTGATACTCATATCCTAGAATTTTTACAGCCGAAATAAAAGAACCATTAGAAATATATTTGCCAAAGAACTTCTCAACATAGAATTTCAATTGCAGAGTGCTGCTTGGTTTTTTCATTGTTTTACTTGGCTTGTAGAACTCAACCAACCAATAAATACATTTTTCAATTTCATCAGTTGCATTGAATAATAGTTCTCTATCTCTTTCATAATTTGGGTTACTAAAATCTCTATTTATTCCATCGTAGACTATTTCAGGATAATTATTCAGATAGTTCTGAATTGTTTCTTTTTCCATCACTTAATTCCTCCTCTGAGAATATTAAATGTTTATAGTAAGCTGCTGGTATTGTCTTCTTAATTACCACAGCCTTATATATAGCTGATTTGGGATTGCACATCCGTTTCCAGTTGTATTTGTTAGACATATACCTGAGAACATATGGGCTAACATATTCGTCCATATGCTGACTTAATTCTCTCCAAGCATTCATACCTTTTGCAATCCAGGCTTTTTCAACTTCTTCAATTCCTAAATTTTTAATTAGTCTTTGTGTCATACTATAACTTGTATCTCTCATTTTTCTAAGTCCTCCTAAAAACGTTGTATTTTATTGGTTTAGTGTAAGCGTCCCTACCACGCTTTAATCATTCTTTTTATATCTCTTTGTACTAGACCTCGCTAAAAGTTACAAAGGTAACAGAAAGGTAACACGATCTTATGTTTTTAGTTTAAATTTGCAATTTGTTACCTTGTAACCTCTGTAACCTCATTTTTCAAGTCGCTCAAAGAAATTAATTAAATTATTTTTTTTCTTGTCTCTCCTTAAAAAAAATTTATTATTTATTTATTTTCTGGACTTCTAAAAACAGGTTACAAAGTTACAAACCCCTGTTTTCTTCAATTTCAGCTCAAATTCCCACAATCCAGAGGTAACAAAAAGGTAACACAGAGGTAACAAAGGTAACAAAACCAGCACAGCCATCTCTGACTGTGCGTGGTAGATTATGTAATTACTTACATTCATATACTTTCGTAGGTCCTGTTAGTATTCTCTTAGTTGTCTCTTCTATACCCTTCAATTTCAACCTCTCAAGTATTGACTTGTAGTGATGGTGGCTAAAATGATATTTGCATATCCTGCTCATATACCTTGCAGGAATTACTCCATCAGAAGTTATCGTATCAATTACCATCTGAGCTATTTCTGATCTTGACTGATCAAGTAATTTCTCCTTTTCTGTAACTGGAAATATCTCATCCAGAAGAAAGTAATCCGCATCCATTGCTTTTAATCTCTCAGCAAATTCCTCATACTCATCCTTGGATAATGATTTTAACCTATCCTTCGCATCTGATTCAATCGGAATGTTAGCCAGCTCTGTATCAAAGTCAAGAGTGAAAATGATATTGGCAAATTCAGGAAGCTCTTTTTCAATGTCAGGTTCCAGATATTCCAGGCCTCTGTAAATGTCCAGTTGACTAACTTTTTTTGCCTCTTCATTTCTGATTACGTTGAATCTTCTGTCTTCATCATCAATGATTATTGGATGCTGCGAATTAGAAAATAAAATGAAGTTCATAAAGTTGAATGTCTGAAATGTATCAACTCCTTTTATTTCTATGCTCTGATAAGGAGCCGTAATCAGATCCTTTAACATCTCCTTGCGATGAAGGTTTTCTTTTACATTACCTGCGCTGAATACCTCATTATATCCACGAAGAAAACAATTCATATCTATTTTATTAAAGTTCTTTGCAATACGACTTCCATTCATCAATTGAGACTGTTTTTCTCCGAACAACGGCATCAGGATCCGAATGAACATCAAGTCCTTCCCGGTTCCCTGTATCTTAGAAGTAATTAACCAGGCTGTATATGCTTTTTCTCTTTCCTGAAGAATGTAAGCGACCCAGTTTAAGAACCTCTCAAGAAATTTCTTCTCACCGAATATGTTTATAAGTATTTCGTAAATAACCTTGCATCGTAACTGAAGTTCCTCGATGACCTGATTAAGGGGTAAGGGTAGTAAGGTAGAATAATCTTTTTTCAAATACTCACTATCCTCAAACAGATTATAGAACTCATCATTCAAGCCCTCTGGTCTTTGAGGATTGAATATTATTTCCCTGCGAGGCAGATAATCCCGAATATTCGGGTTAATATGATTCTGAATACAATAATTATCAAAATCAGCCGCATTCTTGAACAGATATAACGAGCCATCACCGTTAGCGGATTTAAATCCAATCATAGAGGGAGCTCCAATAGATGTATTCCAGAACAACTTACTTCGAGCCGCATCTATTTCCGTGTTTTTCTGCCAGTATGTTGTATCCTCAGTTGAACAGAAAATGTAATATTGTCCTGCATTATTGATATCGATGAATGCGTTTTGAGTATGAGGATGTGTTCTAGTTGAATGGTCACAGAACGGACAAAAAATCCTTGTCTTCTGAGTTATATCACGAACTTTAATTTTTGTAGTCTCATCCTCGAGTAATATTTCATCGTCCAGGGATATTGTTATCTCTTCTTTTTTGGATTTGCCGGACTTTTTCTTCTTTACCTGTAATTGTTCATCATCGGGATTCAGAAAAACAACATTACCATCAATATCATAAAAATTATGCAGCTCTGTAATCGCATTCGGACTCATCTTGAAATAACGATTACCATCAAAACAAGTTGTATCAATTAATGGAAATTTCTCTTCCCAGAACTCTTCCATTTTATCCAGCTCTTTAAGTGAAATAGGTCTTGATAGCGGAACGATAACTCTGAATTTATCAATTGCCCGAATGCTTTCGCCTTCGTCGCTAATTGTTTTCTGGTGATTTACGGTTGTATGCAGGAACCAGGAGAACTGTGTCTTCTCCCAATTTTTCTTAAACTCTTCTATAGTAGGATCATTCTTGTCAAAGTCCAATGTCAGAAAATATACTTCTTCAACATTCTTCTTTATTTTATGACCGTGTTTAAGTTTTGACGGCAGGTAAGAAACAGTTTTAACCATTTCTTTGAGAGATTCTTCTTTCCAGTTAGTCTCGGTGAGTAACCAGCCTTTATTTTTCTTTCCCCCTTCCTCTTTTGTTAGTTCGAATGTTATTTCGGGATGATAGGAATATTTTAATTTTTTATATGCTTCTTCATTTATTTTATCATCTTTCATTTTGGGTGCCTCCTAAAGATTTGGAGGTTAATTGTAAATCAGTGCTTTCACAGTCTTGACTGAACTTTGAAACTGATGAGGAGATACTTTAAGCTTATCGTAAAAGTAGTCCTGCACTAATTCACGGAGTCCTTCATCTTCTTCAAAATAGAAGACGGACTTATTCTGTTCATTTACGTGATACTTGATTTTGTAACCATACAAAACCAGCACGGCTGCCAAATAAAAATCTTTCGTTTTATACATTTTCATTACCTCTGATAGTTGTCTTTGAATTGGTGGAATGCCCTCTCATTGAAAGAGCATTCCTATAAATAATTTGTTTTTAATTTTTCAGGTGGTAAGTTTTAGAAGTGGTATTTTGGTAAATTTCTCTGTTTTCAGAAAGAACAAAATCAATAGACCTGTCCTGTCTATAATATATTAATTATCGACCATGCTGTCAAGTGCTGATGAAAAAATATTTAATGAGCAAAATTATTTAATACAATCGTTATGTATTAGTATTGTATTTTTGTAATAGATACCCAAAATATTTTGAGTATAGTTTATTCAATAGACTATTTTATATGATTAAGAAATTTGAATTTAATTTTGACTTAGATATTTACCGAGTAACAAATGCAAACATCGATTTAAGATGGTATCATAGAGATGCAAAAAGAATTTATCAGAAAAAGAGCTGGAATTCAAAAAAATATGGGTTTGTAGATAAAGTTGAGGTTTTTCTTATTGAAGATAGAAAGCATAGGGATAAGGTTATTGCTTGGTTGGTGAAGCATGTCTATAATAAAATTACTGGAGAGGAAAGAATAACTACAATCCGACGTGCTAAAATTGTTGAGTTCTATCAGAATCCGTTAAGAGTTAGGATTAGACGAAAGACTAAAATAATGTAGGGAGGTTCGTATCTGTCAGAAATGGCGATGAATGGTTGTAATTTATTACAATCCAGATGAGTGTCGGTGGAATTATGCACCTTTAATCTGTTGAAGATTGAGCATGCACCATCTTTGGAATACTCAGGTGCGACCTCCTCTTTAAATTAAAAAATATTTAATGCCCCCATTACATAAAACATCAATAAGATCAGGTGCAGTTAATGCTTTAAACGCCCAAACCCCTTCTAGTATCTATCCCTATGGCTTTCCATTTACCCTTAATCCCACAATGGGCTGTAGCTTTGGTTGCAAGTTTTGTTATTCGCCATTGACCTATCGAAAAAATTTTGCTAAAAGTGGAAGAGACCATTTTTTCAATGAATCAACGATAAAAATAGATTTAGCTGAATCATTAAATAAAGATCTAGAGAGACTGAAATCACTGCCTCAGCATCTAAAGCGTGTCCAGATAAATGAAACAAGTGATTATTATTTGAGTGAAGTTCTTACAGAGCTTGATAATCAGAATCGGGACCTGATGATGAAAATTCTAGAAGTCTTTCAGAACCATTGGATAAATGGGAACAAATGGATGCTTCACATCTTGACCAAAAGCCATTTAATAGAGCGACATATTAATAAACTTAAAGTGATGAGGGATATGATTCAGGTAGAGATGAGTTTTTCAACTCCCTATGAAAGTCAACTTCGTGATTTGGAACTTTTTACACCAACAATTAAAAAAAGATTAGAGACTATTGAGAAACTATCCAAGGAAGATATATTTGTTCGAGTTATGGCTATGCCATTTTATGGTGGTGTCACTGAACTGGACGAATTAAAAAGAATTACTTTTAATGCCGGTGCACAAGCACTGAAGAATAAAGCATTGAATTATTTTCAGTGGAATGATGTTAAAAATATTTCATTCGACGATCTCGTTCAGTATAAACTGCCACAGACTGGTAGTAGAACTGACACGATTATCAGTCAGGCTCATATGATAAAGAGTGGAGAGGAATATCTGGTAAACGGTCAAGCGGAAACAATCGATATTGTAATGCCCTCTGATAAAGCCTGGGCTTCTATGAGCAAATTTCAGGAACGGTCATCAGTCCAACCCTTGGCAAAAGTCGAGATGGGTTACGATGAATTAAATGATGTTAACTGGGGGTATATAAAAAGTAAAATGAATAATTTACAGAGTTCAATTAGGACTAATATTATGAGCAATTCAAATCTATCAACTGCGCAAAAATTTTATTCATCCTACTATCCTGAAATGTTAAAGGAGTCACCCGATAAGGAAATCTATGACTTTAACAGTCCCTTTATCTTAAATGACACTGGGAAAAATTTAACAATTGAAAAGGGTGGTTTGTTTACTTGCAAAAGAACTCAAAATACTGGATTTCCTGCTCAGTTCTATCAATTGGTTGAAGGAATACCTGAACCGTTTGTAATGGATTATTTCAAATTAATAAGCGCTGGAGGTATTCTTCCAGATTTGCAGACTATTCAGAATCATTCACAAAACCTATTTGATCCAACAAATAGTCCCGTGTTAGATTACCTTAAAAACAATCGTGGGCTAACAGATTCAACAATTAAGGATTACCAGATTGGTTATGACGGTCAGAAGCAAATGTTAATCTTTCCAATTCTGAATGCTACTCAAGCTGGTATTGTTGCTATGAAGTATGTTGAGTTTCCAATTAATAAAACCTCTAAAAAGGATGTGGTGATTGGTTGTTCAATACTTCTGGACTACAGCAGGATTTCGAAAAATATTAAAAACATAACAAGATTTTTATTTGTAAATGATATTCTCGATGCAATTTATCTGCGGCAGGTTGGGTATGATGTTCTTTATAATATAGAAGAAGAAACAAAGTGGCATCCTGAATGGAATAAACTTATTAAGGGTAAAGAAATTTTAATTATTACTGATGACGTTGAAGAATCAATTCGTTGGGCAATTCAATTCAAGGGCAAGGCAAGTAAACTTACCCAAGTTGCACTAAATAACAGTGTTTCAAGTTTCTTCGTCAGAAGTAAAAAATCAACTCAGGATTTTGAGGAAATAGTTAAGACATCAAAAACCATTGATGCAAATTTTGTAAATAATTATGAACTTATTAAAACTGCGAAGTCTTCGGTCAGTAAAAAAAATGAGTTGAATCTTGCTCAGGACTATATAAATGACAAAATGTATTTCGGCATCTATATCAACGAAGAACTAAGCGTGATTACTTCAAACTATGGGAGAATTGAACTTGAAGATCTGGAAAAAGAAAATCTTGAAACAAAGTATGAAGACATAGATGAGAGCCTTTTTAGTCTTGAAGGAGTTGAAAATTATCTCATAAAAAACTATAAGGTAAACCCGTTTGATCTTTTTAACAAAATTAGAGATTACTTAAAGAAATATGTTTTTATAGATAATCAGAATGTTTATGATCTTTTATCAATTTGGATTATAGGAACTTATGTATTCAGGATATTCCGTCACTACCCTTATGTGCATATTCAAGCTGAAAAGGGATCAGGAAAATCTCATCTTTTCGAAATAATAAAACCATTATGCTTCAACGGCGCAATGTATGTAACGCTTACAACTGCAACCCTGTTCCGAGATGTTGACAGAAATTCCAGAACATTACTACTTGATGAAATTGAAGATTTTAAGAAATATAATAAACCAGGGTTTAATGATTTGATGAGCATACTAAATAGTGGTTATGCTAAAAGTGGAGATGTTGCAAGATCCAGAAGCGGTAAAAAAGGTGGAATAGAAAAATACAAAACGTATTCTCCCAAAATGTTTGCGGGGATAAATGATATAAATGCAACTCTTGACAGTCGTACCATTAAAATTCAAATGAAAAGGAAACTTGAGGAGGAAAAACTAGAGCGTTATATAGACAACCAATCTCTGCAGACCTTTCATCAAACGTTGCGGAATGATTTATATAATTTTGCCCTCCATTATGCACCGGAGATAAATTCGCGATATCCTGTTACCGATTCCGCCAATACTTACCTCAAGAATTTTGATAGCAGAAGGTATGACATCTGGGCTCCTATGTTTATCATTGCCGATGTTATTGAGTCCACTGCTAATATGCAATCAAAATCAATATCAGATTCACTTTTAGCTTATTCAAAAACTGAATATAAATATCACCAAGTGCTTGATGCTGAGTCGAGTGAACTGATAAAATTAATTGAAGCACTAAATACAACATTAAAATCTGTCAGATATAAAAAGCTCAAGGAACTTGATGGGGAAAATATTTTATATTATTTAACTAATGATGTTTATAATTATACAACGAGTCTTCCTGATTACAGAAAGCGAAGTATTTCTATAAGTAAGTTTTCAAGAGAACTTAATAAACTCGGCATTGAAGTTAAAAACACTACTGGCAATGAAAAATGTTATGAGGTAAAACTGAATGAACTTGCTGATTTCGCAAAGAGATATAATGTTGAGTTTTCTACAGAAGGTATTGTTAGAACCAAGAGTAGTGCATCAACTAAGTTTATACCCAACAGATTATTAATTACAGAGAATGCGAAGGATCAACCACTCACAAATCAAATCATCAATACAGTTAAACAGCTTAACCCAAAAGTTGAAATTGAAAAAGTTAGCAGTGAAAGACCAACTTATCCTGATAGCTTAGGTATTAGTGAAAGATACAAATACTTAAGCGAAACTCTTTTACTAGGAACAAGAAGCGAAAGTTCACCATTTACTGCCTGTTTTGAGTCACCCGGAAATATTGTTGAGGGTATGACAGTAACTACAAACCTGCAGTTCCATTGCAGTAGTAACTGTGAATTTTGTTATCTGCACGGGACACAGACAGGTGAACCTCGTTGGAGAAAAATATATACAAATCTTGATCGATGGGAAGAAGAAATAAAAAAAGAAAGATTAGTATTTGATTTTGCAAATAGTCTATGGAGTGCAATCTCATTCTACAAAAAAGAAACTTTACCAAAGATTCCAGAGGGATTCAAGGATGTTGTTGATGATTTCAGAAAAGAAATACTAAGACCTAGGTCTTCTATTAATGAATTAGAAGATGTGAAAAGAGAGCTTGAGAAAAGATTGGCCGATATTATTGGTCGTATGGGACTGCAATTTGATTACCCAAGAGTTAATGAAATCAAAAAAGATTTACGATCTTATTTCAGCGAGAATGCAAAGCTGAAATTAAAATTAAATGTTGGAGAATATACTGATATTGTCAGGACAAATCACCTGACTGGTCATCTTGATTTTTTAATGCAACGAATCCAAAGAGAACAAGATTTTAATATCACAATGTATATAAAATCAGCAGATATAGATGATTTAGTAAAATATAATGGTCATAATAGAGTTCAGGTTACATTAGGATTCAATACTGATCACGCCATTACTACATGGGAAAAAGATACTTCCTCGCTTGATGAAAGAATGGATGCTTTTAATAAAATTCAGAAAGCAAAAGGATTCATCATCCGTCCCAGCATTGAACCAGTTATAGCTTACAATGGATTTATTAAAGAATACCAGGAATTAGCAAAGAGAATGAAGAAAGAATTAAATCTTGAGGCTAAGAATGTCTCCAAGATAAGATTTGGTTGTCTAAGAATAGGGCCGTTACTTAAACAAGACTTATTGAATTATTTTCCAGAAACCACCTTGTTCTCTGAAACAGAGGAAATGTTTCAACCAGTAAAGCCAGATAATAAGATGAGGTATAGAGAGGATCTCAGAATAGAGGTATACAAGGTTCTGCTTGAAGAGTTTGCTGCATACCGAAGCAAATTAGCTTTAGCCTGCGAATATCCATCGATTTGGGATAAACTGGGAATGAGCTATAAAGAGCATTTAAAGGATTATGTTTATCAATATCAAGGTTAAGAATTACGGAATTACACTTTTTTATTATAATATTCAGATATTAGGCATTAAATCATATTAATGGATAGAAAAGTTCTTTTTTTGTTGAAAATTGGACTATTTATGTCCAAATTTTTACAATTTTCATAATTTATAAATTATCAACAAAATAAGTGTAATAGTGTAATATTGATTTTTAAGCAATTTTCAAAGGCTTTACAAAATGTCCTATAAACTCAATAAAATTATCTTTGAACGTGACTGGGATTGGGGCTATGAGACTTATACGTATGACCTCAAAACTGAGATAGAATTCCCTTTCGCTGCTGGAATGCTGCAGCAGCTGGTTCCAAAGGACAAATCTCAGATAAGTAGGTACAAACCTGACATTTCCTATACTCCTCTGTTTAATGCAAGCGGTCTCACAAGTTTAGCACCTGATGTTGGTCCTAGAGGAATATATTATCTGGAACTAAGACCTGGATACAATCTCAAGCAATTAGTTGTTGATCCAGAAGAGGTGGCCACTGATATTTATATTGGAGAGGAAGATACATTAATCTATAGCTTTTATAATCCTACCGGAAGAAATAATATTACAATAAAAGCCTCTATTGAAAAGGATACTGAAGATGTTTATTCACAAATAAAAGCTGAACCTAATGATTTAATTTGGAGACAGTATTTTGTTAAAAGAGCTATGTTAGGTAGTCAAGGATCCACATTAGCCCCTAAAAAATCTGGAATAATAGAGAAGGACATATTAACGTCTGATGAAGCTGCTGTTTACACAAGAAGCTCAAAAAAAACATTGCAGAATTATGCATCGCAGGGTAAACTGAAATCATTAAAAGGTGGCAAGTTCAGGAGAAAAGACCTTGATGAATTTCTGGAGCATAAGAAGAAAAAATGATCTTGTTTAAATGGCTCCACTTCGGTACTTTTGTAAATAGAAAAAGTGGCAAATACGTGTCAACTTTTTGCTGAAGTGTCGAGAAAAGTAGGGAATTTTTAGGAAAGTATTTTATTAGAAAAGCTCGGTAACTTATTTATTTTATTGAAATTACAAGCGTAATGCGAGGATTGGAAATTTTCCAAAATTGAATCCGGCCTTCGGTACTCGTAAAACCCTCTTCAGGAGGGTTTTATAATATTCAAAAATTGATGAAAATATTCAGTTATAAAAAAATATTTGGTATTCTTTTAACAAGCATCTTTATAGGATTCCTGATTAATTACTTTAATCCTAAAGGCATATCTTTAATTCGGGAAACGCCTGAAATCAATTGGGCTTCTGATTCATTGTTTAACAATCTTGAGACTGTGACCATTGAGGATGATAGTATCACCAGCATTCCGGAAGAAATAAATGTAAATCAATCTGATACTAACTCTCAACCAGAAATTTCATCGAAAAAGAGAGAAGACTTTATTCAACCACCAACTGAGCCAATTAAAACCGAAGATAAAAAAACCGGGACAGTTGTAGCTTTCACTGAGCCAAAAGCTGTTACATTAGATCAAGCTTATAAACTTTTTAATAGTGGAGTCTTGTTCATTGATGCAAGAGATGAAGCAGATTATGTTTTGGGACATATATCTAATTCCATTAATATTCCGTTTGATGATTTTGATAATCACAAACAAAAACTGGAAAAACTTTCCATAGAAAAGCCGATGGTTGTGTATTGTGCTGGGACTGATTGCGATTTAAGTCACCTACTTGCAAATCTTCTTTTTGAAAAAGGTTATAAACAGGTCTATGTTTTCTTCGGCGGCTGGAACGAGTGGATTGAAGCAAATTATTCAATTGATAAATCTGCTGAGTAAAAATGTTTACAAAAGTTTTTAACAATAAATATCTTTTACTGACTTTCAGATTACTCTTAGGTTTTGTTTTTATTTATGCCGCAATTTTTAAAGTAGTGGATGCTCAGGGATTTTCACAATCAATCTATAATTACAAACTGATGCCTGATTTAACAATAAATGCTCTTTCGATTGTAATTCCATGGATTGAATTAGTCGCTGGTTTGCTTCTGATATTAGGGATTTCTGTAAAAGAAAATTCACTTATTTTAAGCAGTCTGCTACTAATATTCATCATTGCAATCTCAATCAGCCTTGCAAGAGGATTGAATATTGAATGCGGATGCTTCGGTACTGTAAGTGGCGCAAAAGTAGGATTGTTAAAGATCTTTGAAAATGTTGGTTTGTTCATCGTTGGTCTGATCCTGTTTAAATTCGATTCGAAATTTCTTTCACTATCAAAACAATAATAGATTTAATTTTTATTCCTTATACTCTCCATTGTATCTCTGAGAACTCCAAGTGATCTCTGACTTAAAATATCAATTTTAATTAAACCTAAATCTTCAATCGAATACATATCAGGCTGAGTTACAATTAAACCAAGTCCTTTATTCTTAGCATACTCGAGCGCAACATAATCAGTAATTTTTGTTGGTGTAATTACTATTCCACCCGGATGAATTGAAATGTGTCTTGGAAATCTTGCTATTTGAGATGCAATTGAAACTATGGTTTTCCAGGGTTCCATTTCAAAATTAAGTCCTTTTGATTCAGGAAAAAGTTCAGCCAGATGAGGAAGGTTTACAGCATCTGTCCACGGAATTTTTCGGCTGAATTTTGAAATTTCTTCATTTGTGAATCCAAAAGCCTTCGCAACTTCTCTGAATGCTGATCGCGCTCTGAAAGTCACAGTTGTTGAAATCATAGCAACTCTCTCATAACCATATTTTTCAAAAATATATTTTATTATTTCATCACGTTCTTTCCAGGAAAAATCAATATCAAAATCGGGCGGAGAACTTCTTGCTTTGTTTAAAAATCTTTCAAAGTAGAGATTGTGTTCAAGTGGATCAATCTGAGTTATTTGAAGACAATATGCAACAAGACTGTTCGCTGCAGAACCCCTGCCGATTGTCATCATTCCTCTTCTCTTTGCTTCATTTATTATATCCCAAACTATTAAAAAATAATTTGAGAAACCCATTTCACTTATCACAGAAAGCTCCATCTCAAGTCTATCTTTAGCTTTGTTTGTTATAGGATTGAATCGTTTCTCAAGACCTTTAAAAGATTCATTCCAAAGAATTGTTTCAGCAGATATGTTTTCAGGAGTTGAATAAACTGGAAATTTATATTCATTCAATTTTAAATCGACGTTACATTCATTTGCGATGCGGTTTGAATTAACTAATGCTTCAGGAAGATTTTTCCATTCATCCTCAATTTGTCGGGGATCTTTAAAGTAGTATTCCTGATCTACAATCTCTTCATTTGTCAGATTATCAATGTTTGTTTTCAACCTGATGGCAGTTACTGTTTTGTGCAGGAGATAATCCTGCTTATTCAAAAAATATATCGGATTTGTTACTACTACTTCGCAATAATTTTCTTTCGCAAATTGATATCTTTTCCTGTTATTCGCTTTTTCTTTTTTCGCAGCGATAAGTTCGATAAACACATTTTCTTTTGCTTTGATATTTTTTATAATCTCAATAGAGGAAGTTATAATGAAAAAGTTGTCAAGGTTATCGTTCAATAAGTTAATAAGAGAAAAATCTTCATTCAGTTTTCGTGACGTTATAATTTTGCATAAATCAGAATAGCCTTTATTATTCTTTGCAAGAAGAATAATATATTCATTCGAATTTTCTGGCTGGTCAATTGTACTGCCAATTATAGGTTTTAGCCCTTTTTCTTTTGCGAGTTTTGTAAATTGAACAATACCATGCATTGAATTGGTATCAGTAATCGCAAGCGAATGTAATTTAAACTCAATGGCTTTGTCAATCAATTTGTTAATCGGAACAGTTCCTTGTAGAAATGTATTGTTTGAATGTACGTGAAGCGGGATCATTTGTTTGTTCGTATTAACTTTACTAAGATAAGTGTAAAGATAAACTCTAATCAGAGATAAAAGTAAGTCTGTCTATTTTAGGTTTATTTATTTCAATGCTTTATCGGAGATATCCTTTCTATAATAAATATTTTCAAAATGGATTTTGCCTAAAGCTTTGTAGGCTCGATCTTTCGCTAATGATAAATTAAAATCCGGAAGTACAGAAGTAACACCTAAAACTCTTCCACCATTAGTTAGAATTTTACCATTTTCTTCTTTTGTACCCGAGTGATAGACAACAATATCTGCCGAAAGTTCATCTAAACCTTTTATCTCAAAACCTTTCTGGAAAGAATCCGGATAACCTTTTGAAGCAGCAATAACACATACTGAGGAACCTCCATTATAATCAACAGAAGCTTTATCAACTTGTCCACACGCGGCTGTGAAAAGCAAATGCAAAAAATCTCCTTTAACAATTGGTAATACAACCTGAGTTTCAGGATCTCCAAACCTGCAATTAAATTCTATTACTTTGGGTCCTTCAGCAGTTATTATCAAACCTGCATACAAACATCCGATAAAAGGTGCGTTTCTTTTTTTTAAGGTTTGAACAACGGGAAAGAATATTCTGTTTTTAATTTCTTCGAACATTTTCGGAGTGACTATTGGTGCAGGTGCAAACGCACCCATCCCACCTGTATTTTTTCCGGTATCATTATCACCAATTCTTTTATGATCCTGAGAAGCAGGTAAACAAACAAATTCATTGCCATCACAAATAGCAAAAACAGAAATTTCTTCACCAGCTAAAAATTCTTCCACTAAAACCCTATCGCCAGATGCGCCAAAAATCTTATCATTGAAAATCAAATTCAATGCTTGTTCCGCTTCGTCGGAGTTGTTACAAACAAAAACACCTTTGCCAGCAGCTAATCCATCAGCTTTGATCACACACGGATACTTCTTTTGTTTAATAAATTCCCTGGCTGCACCAAACATATTAGAATTGAAAGGAATATAATTCGCGGTTGGTACACCTGCCTCCTTCATCACCTTCTTGGCAAAATATTTTGATGATTCAATTTGAGCTGCTTCTTTATTGGGTCCAAAAACATTTATTTGATTATCGCGGAGTATGTTTGCGAGTCCTTCAACCAACGGTTGTTCAGGTCCAACTATTACCAAATCAATATTCTTTTCCTTGCAAAACTGAAGAATTTTTTGTTGTTCAGATGATGCAATGCTTACATTTTCACCGAGGAATTTTGTACCCGGATTACCTGGAATTAAATACAACTTCGTGAGAGATGGGCTTTGTTTTATTTTGTGGGCAAGCGCATGTTCTCTCCCACCAGAACCGATTATTGCAACGTTCATTTAAACCCTCAATACTTTATTCATTTGTTTGGCTAATTGTTCGGTCAATAAATCCCTTCTGAATGATTCCACAAATTTTTCATCCGGAACAGGTAATTTACCTTCTTTATACAAATTATAAACCTGAATGATTGTGTTCTTTATTTGTTCAATATTATCAGGTTCAGTGATAAAAGCAGCTTTGTATTCGGATGCTGCTGTTTTAAGTGAGCCTTCAGGCAAACAAGCTATGATTGTTTTTTTTGTTCCAAAGTATTCATAAAGCTTTCCACTCGAAACTGTCGATGCACTTTTTCCATTTCCGACCATAATCCAGAGTACATCACTCATCATTAATTTTTGTATCGCTTGTAAGTGGTCAACATATCCATATTCAATTACGTAAGCTTCAAGGTTCATAGTTTTAATAAGTTTTCTATTTTCTATTCCTAACAATCCAACAAATGATAATCTGATATTTTCAGCTATAGATGGATTCTCTGTTATTATCTTTTTGAATGCGTGAAGAAAATATTTTGGCGTTATATATTCATAGAATAAACCGGAGTAAGTAATAAGCATTTTATCATTTGGTTTTTGTATCTGTTCTGTCTTTGCAAAATCATCCGGATCATAACCATGGGGAATAATAAATACTTCATCAAACGATAAAAATTTATAGTCTTTGATCAGCTTTTCTTTTATTCGCCGATTAGTAACTATTATTCTGTCAACAGCTTTTAATGCTTTGTACTCCTTTCTTTTATGAATACTTTTATGAAACGGAGTCAGATAAAATGAAAATTGATTATCCACCCAAAGATCACGATAATCAAATATCATTGGTATGTTATGTATTTTTTTTATATCACTAAAAATATCAAATTGACTAAAAGGCGGACTGGAAATGAATATGCAATCGAAGTGTTCATTTGATAGAACTTCAAGAGTTTTTTTGTAAGCATTTTTGGACCAGGAGAGTTTGTTATCAGGTATAAAAAATATCTGGCTTAATCTATTGAATGTTTTACGCACTAATTCAGCCGGAAGTTTTACCGTCCTTTTTTTTGAGAGCAATGAGTTCGGCTCAGAACCAGTAACTCTTATAACTCTTACGCCAATGTCATCTAATTCTTTTTGTAATGAATTGTCATGTGCAAAGTATGCAACATCTGCAGTTGTTATTACGGTTGGGTCCCAATTAAAATTTTTTAAATACTTGATGAATTTAAGTGTACGCTGGACTCCACTTAACCCCATTGGAGGAAAATAGTATGCAATGACGAGTACTTTGTGCATTTAAAATTATTTGCCCTTTTAAGAAAACTAAGATTTAACCTGATAGTTAGGTGCTTCCTGAGTTATGATTACATCGTGTGGATGACTTTCTTTCAAACCTGAAGAGGTCATCTTAACAAATCTTGCATTCTTTCTGAGTTGCTCAATATTCTTTACTCCACAATAACCCATTGCTGCTCTTAAACCACCGACTAATTGATAAATCGTATGTTCTAATGGACCTTTATACGGAACTCTGCCTTCAACTCCTTCAGGTACTAATTTAGCAATGTCATCTTCGGCATCCTGGAAATATCGATCCTTGCTTCCTTCTTTCATTGCAGCCAAACTACCCATACCTCTGTAAGATTTAAAACTTCTCCCTTCATAGAGGATTGATTCACCCGGACTCTCTTCAACACCCGCGAAAAGACTACCGATCATTACACTGTGTGCTCCGGCTGCAAGAACCTTAGCAACATCACCAGTCTGCTTTATTCCTCCATCAGCAATTAAGGGAATTCCTAATTTTTTGACCGCCCGATATGCATTCATCACGGCAGATATTTGCGGAACACCAACGCCAGCAATAACTCTGGTTGTGCAAATTGAACCTGGACCAATTCCAATTTTTATCGCATCCACCTTGCAATTTATCAAATCAATTGCTGCTTCATAAGTTCCTATATTTCCAGCGATTAATTGAATATATCTAAATTTTTTTCTTGCTTCTTGAATTGTTTTAATAACACCGGTTGAGTGACCGTGTGCAGTATCAATTATAATCGTATCTGCACCAGCTTTGGTTAAAGCGTCTATCCTATCAAATGTATCTCTTGTTACTCCAACTGCTGCTCCCACTCTTAGTCTGCCATGCTCATCCTTGCAAGCAAGAGGATGTCTTTTCTTCTTCATAATATCTTTAAAGGTTATTAAACCTCTCAGAATCCCCTTCTTATCAACCACCGGCAGCTTTTCTATTTTATGCCGCTGAAGTATCTTTTCCGCTTTTTCCAATGTTGTACCTATTGGCGCAGTAACCAGATTATCTTTTGTCATTAATTGTGAAACTCTCAACTTTTCATTTGGTTCAAATCGTAAATCTCTGTTCGTTAATATTCCAACAAGTCGTTTTGTACTGTCTACTATGGGTATCCCTGAAACGCTATACTTTCTCATTAATTCCAACGCGTCTCTAATAGTTTTATCAGGAGACAATGTTACAGGATCTTTTATCATCCCACTTTCTGATCTTTTAACTTTATCTACTTCTTCACACTGTCTTTCAATATTCATATTTTTATGGAGGATCCCGATTCCGCCTTCTCTTGCTAATGCAATTGCAAGATTGGCTTCAGTAACCGTATCCATTGCCGCAGAAATAATCGGGATGTTTAATTTAATTTCCGGTGTAAGATAAGTGGTAACATCAACCTCGCGTGGTAATACAGATGATTTTGCAGGAACCAATAATACATCATCAAATGTAAGTGCTTCTTCTATTTTAAATTTTTCATTCATCTTGATTCTATCTAATCAAATGCTGGAATTCCGGTTATATCTTCACCAAGAATAAGTGTGTGCATTTCGTGAGTTCCTTCATAAGTTTTTACTGATTCAAGGTTAGCTGCATGTCTCATTATTGGGTATTCGTCCAGGATGCCGTTTGCACCATGAATTTCCCGTGATATTCTTGCAATGTCAAGAGCTTTTTCACAATTGTTTCGCTTTGCCATAGAAACATGAACATGTTTTGCTTCCCCTTTATCCATCATCCTCCCAAGTTGTAGATTTAAAAGCTGAGCTTTGGTAATCTCGGTTATCATATAGACAAGTTTTTCCTGAGTCATCTGATATCCAGCTATTGGTTTGCTGAATTGCTTCCTGCTTTTTGAATAATTCAGTGATGAGTCATAACAAGCCATCATTGCACCTACAACTCCCCATGCAATACCGTATCTTGCCTGGTTCAAACACATCAATGCATTTTTTAATCCTTCAGTTTTGGGAAGCAGATTATGCTCCGGAAGAAAAACATTATCAAAAATTAATTCTGAAGTTACTGAGGCCCGAAGTGAATGCTTGCCCTTCATCTCTGGTGCTGCATAACCTTTCATTCCTTTCTCAACTAGAAATCCTCGAATAGTACCATCAAGTTTTGCCCAAACAACAGCAACATCAGCTATTGTTCCGTTTGTTATCCACATCTTTGCACCATTGAGATTAAAACCACCATTAACTCTATCAGCTTTGGTTATCATCCCGGAAGGATTAGAACCAAAATCCGGTTCCGTCAAACCAAAGCAACCAATCTTCGAACCATTTGCAAGTTGTGGAAGCCATTTATTTTTTTGCTCTTCGTTACCAAATCGAAATATCGGATACATCACTAACGAGCTCTGAACCGAAACAAAACTTCTGATTCCACTATCTCCACGTTCCAATTCCTGTGCAATCAATCCATAAGAAACATAGTTAAGTTCTGCACAACCATATTTTTGTGGAAGAGTATTTCCAAATAAACCAAGTTCAGCCATCTTTGGTATAAGATGCGCCGGGAATGTGGATTCACGGTTATGCTTTTCAATTATTGGAATGATTTCATCAGAAACGAATTCCCGCACTGTATTCCGAATCATAATCTCTTCCGGAGTCAGCAGCGATTCAATATTATAATAATCTACACCTGGAAATTTATTCATAGATTTTTTTGTGAAATAATGAGTATAAATTTAGCGAAACTCTATCAAGCGCGCAATAAATTACACAATACGTAATAAGTAAATGTAGAACATTTTCAGTGGAATGATTTCTTTTTCATTTTGCCTCTAAAACAAATTGCTTTCGTCCAACACTTTTAATGGATAATGCTTTTAGATACCAGATATTAAATCTTTGTCACGAGTTGCAAAATTGGTAAAGAATTAATTTATGCAAAAACAATATTTATTATAGAATATTCGATTTTGTTAGCCCCAATTATTAGAATCATTATCAGATTTTTTTTAACAATAACTCGGTCTCTGATTAATAATCAGTAAGAATTAAGACATTCGTGTCAGTTCTGATACCGATTTCACAAGACATCTATCAAATCATCAAATTATTTTGTCTTCAATTAGTGAACAAGCGTTCAATAAATTGCGCTGAGTAATCAGAGTTTCAATATTAGACGCAAAGTTGTATTTTTGCATTGCGAATTTGATTCGGAGAGATGGCCGAGTGGCTGAAGGCAACGGTTTGCTAAACCGTCGTACTGGGTAAACTGGTACCGAGAGTTCGAATCTCTCTCTCTCCGCTATTCATTTCATCAAAAATTATTTATTAGATTGAAGTAAACTGGTACCGAGAAGTTCTCCCAGAGGGACTCCTTCGGAGGAATCT